>JAESGI010000013.1_pt1:0-177500 | contig 503596 bp, 480 predicted proteins | sample 9269671 | NCBI WGS metagenome assembly JAESGI01 (sample SAMN14515641, study PRJNA621666) | algae metagenome | isolation source: Nostoc indistinguendum CM1-VF10 and co-occurring heterotrophs from gravelly... | place: USA: Clark Mountains, San Bernardino, California | collected 1998-06-05 | reverse complement strand
CGAAGTGATCCGCCTTATATTGCGCCGCCAGCCGCCGGCCGCCGAAGCACCTGTTCAGGACGCGATATAGTCGCGCATCGCCGCGGCTTCGGCCTCGATCTTGTCGATGCGATATTTGACGAGGTCGCCGATCGACACGAATCCGACGAGTCGGCCGCCGTCGACCACCGGCAGGTGGCGAATACGGCGCTGCGTCATCTGCGACAGTGCCGCGATGACCGCGGTTCCCGAATCGCAGGTCACCGGCGTCTTGGTCATCACTTCGTCAAGCTGGCGGTCGAGCGCCTCGGGGCCGTATGAGGACATCAGCCGGACGAGATCGCGTTCGGAGAATATGCCGACGATCGCCTCGCCCTCCATCACCGGGACCGCGCCGATGCGGTGCTGCGCAAGCAGGTCGAGCACCGCTCGAACACTATCTTCCTTGCGCGCCGAAATAATCGCGCCCGTCCGTCCGTGAAGGATCGCTCCGATCGTCATGCCTGCCGCTCCCCATGTCGATTCTGTCGAGGCAAAGCCTATCATGATTCGTGGCAAAGCCGAAACGCCCGGCCGCGTTCCATTCGCGCTTGGCCTTGCCTCCGGGGTGGTCCATGGAGGCGCCCATGGTCAAACGCTCCCCGCTCGACGACGGCGACACGTCGAAAGTCGCCTGGGCACGCTATCGCCGGCTGATGAAGGGCATGGCGCTGGTATCGCTGCTCGCCGTCGTCGGCGCACTCGGCTGGCTTCGCTTCACGATGGGCGAAGCGCTGACCATCCACATGATGATCGCGACTGCCGCCGGGGTGGGCCTGTCGGTCCTGCTCGGCGCCGCGTTGATGGGACTCGTCTTCCTGTCGAGCGGCAGCGGCCATGACGAAGCGATCGAAGACCCGTTCGAAGACGATCCGGATATGAACCATGACCGATAACAAGCCAGACTGCCCGCGCGACCCGATCCTGCGCGTCGTGCCGCGCCCCGCCGACATCAACGCCAACGGCCATATCTTCGGCGGCTGGGTTTTGAGCCAGATGGACATTGCTGGCGGCATCGTCGCTGGGCGCGAGGCGCAGGGCGCGGTCGCGACGGTGGCAATCGAGACGATGGAGTTCATCGCGCCGATCCTGCTGCGCGATATCATCTCGATCTACGCACATATCGAACGGCGCGGCCGCACTTCGCTCGCGATTCGCCTCGAGGTGATCGCTACCCGCGACCGCGGCGAGAATGAAGTGAAGGTGACCGAGGGTGTATTCACCTTCGTCGCGCTCGACGAGAATCACAGGCCGCGGCCGCTACCCGCCATCTGACGCGCACGCCGGGACGAATCAGTCGCCCTTCAGTTTCTGCCGGAAAGTCCGGGCAAAACTGTCGTTCGCAGGGACGCGGACGCGCCAGACCCAGCTCGACCCGCGCCGCTCCCATCCTTCGGGGGTCGGATCGAGCGCGAAGGGAATCAGCATTTCGACCTCGGCATCGAAAGGCCGGGCGTTGGTCAACGTGACCTGCCACTGGCGATAGTCCGGGTTCGGGTCGTTCTGGACCGCGACCTTATACTGGACAGCAGGACTCGAGCCGATGTCGTAATCGACGCGCTCGTCCTTCGCCTTGTCGCCGATCCGCGCCTCGCCGACGAGCAGGCGGCGGCCGCCGATCGTTTCGAATATCGTCGCCATGCCCGCGGGCAGCGCGAGTCCCAGCCCGTCCGCTTCGCGATTCTGCGCGCGGAGCCGCATCGTCAGCGGCTGCGGGCGCCCGTCGCCGAAATTATAGAGCGTCGCCGCATAAAGCTGTTCGACCGCAACCTTGTCCTTCGCAAGCAGCGCGACCTGCTTCTGTCCCTTCGCCGACAAGTCGACGCGGAACGGGACCCGATAGAATTTGAGGTCGCCGAGATCCTCCGCGGGCGGCGGCGGCGGTGCGGGCGGCGGAGGCGGCGGTGGGGGCGGTGGTGCCATCGCCATCGCGCGCCGTTCGAGCCGGCTGCCGGTCACGACGACTTCCTCGGCCATTATGCCGTCGTAATTCTGTTCGATCTCGATGATCGGCGGCAATTCCCACAAGGGATGCGTGCTCGTGATATCCATCGGCCAGCATTTCAGCACCAGCGGCCCCGGCGTACTGCGCGGCAGCGGCGGGCTGTACATCTTGTTGAGCCGCCCCGCGATGACATTGAGCTGCGCGCCCGGAAAGCTCGTCACACCGCCATTGGCGACGGTGATCCACCCCGTCAGCCCCAGCGTCTTTCCGTCGGCGCCGCGGTCGGCAACATAATTGGCGGCCCAGTCGAACCCTTCGGCCAGATAGAGGAGCTGCACCTTCACCGTGCGCGCCGCCTTGCTCTCTACGAGCACCGACAAGGTCGGCTTGGCCGACAAATCCTTGGGCACGCGGGCGTAGAGCATGCGTTCGGGCAGCCCCGAACAAGCGAGCGCCTCGACCCCCGCAGCGGTTTGCAGGATGACGCCGCCGTTCGGCCCCGACTGGATCACCGCTTCCTGTTCGACGACCTTTCCGGTCGCAAGGCTGGTGCGTCGCAGCGTCACGCTGCGCTTGAGATAGGCGTCGACCAGCCCCGCGGGCGACAGCAGCCGTGCGTCGCGATTCTTTTCGACCACGCCGTCGGGCAGGCCGCTGACCACGGCGGTTTCGGGGAGCAATCCTTCGGCCACGCCTTCGAATCGCAGCACCGACGTACCCGCGGGCAAGGTGACGGTGCGCGTTTCGGTTATGAAGGCGAAACCCTGCGGCCAGTTCGGATTGATCGGCCCGCTGCCGCGCGACGGCGCGCGATAGACGGTGACCGCGGCATCGTCGATCTTTGCCGAGACGGTGACCGGGGCCGACGCCTGGGCGTGCACGGGCGCCGGTGCCAGCAGCACCGCGATTCCTGCCAGCGACAGTCGCGCCCGCGTCATGCGGTGCGCCTCAGTACCGCGTATCGAAGGTGGCGGTGACGTCGACCTTGCCATTGGCCGGCACCGGGACCGACCATTCAACGCGATCGGCGGATACCCGCTCGCCCTTCAGGCTTTCGTCGGTAATGCGCACGTCGCCATACAGCCCGTCCTGCGCCAACAGCACCGTCACCTCGCCCGGCCGGGCATTGCTGACGGTATATTTCATCTTGGTCACCCAGCGCGAATCGCCCTTGCGCGTGCGCGAAACGACGGTCGGCTGGACCTTGACGTCGAACGCGTCGCCGGTGCGCAGCGACATCGCCGACCCCATCGGGGTGTGGTCGATGCGATTCTCGCCGATGAATTGCGGGTCGCCGCGTGCATCGCGCATATAGACGCGGATCGTGCCCGCCGGGAGCTGGTCGCCGAGCCCGCCCTGACGCGACGTCGAGAAGCGCAGGACGCTCGCGGTGCTCACAGGCTCGGTGTTGCTGCCGAGCCAGCGATTGACATATTCATAGGTCGAGCGCGCGGGCGCCCCCTTCACGTCGAGGAAGCTCACCTGCTTCTGCTGCGCGTTGGCGATCGTCGTGCGCTGGGCGAGCGGATAGAGATAATAGTCGCCGAGCCGCTCGCGATCGTTCGATTCGGTACCCGCCGAATCCATCGCGCCGGTCATCTGGCGGAAATCGCCGCCCCCTCCCGGATTGCCCGCGACCAGCAAGGTGCGCGCATTGTTGAAGGTCGTGCCGGTGCTGTTGGTGAGCGTCACCCAGCCCTGGATATCCATCGCGCCCTTCGCGGCGTCGAACAATGCGACATAGTCGGCGGTCCAGCCGAGGTTGGGGGTCAGGTAGGACAAGCGCGCCGGGACGGTGCCGGCGTTGGCGGCATCGACGGTGACCGACAGCGTCGGCCGCGCGCGCAGATTGGGGGGCAGCCGGTCGAACACCGCGCGCACCGGCAGGCCGTCGTCGCGAAGCACCTCGATCCGCTCGCCGATCTGGAGCACGATGCCCCCGTTCGCCGCGAGCACCTTTGCACGCTCGCTGCGCTCGGCGCCGGTCGCGGGATTGGTGCGGACGAGAGTGATCGACTGGCCGACCGCCTTGTCCATCAACTTGTCGGGGGTAAGCAGGTCGAAATCGAAATTCTGCTCGACGATCCCGATGCCGGGACCCGAGAGCGTCACCGTTTCGGGGCGGATGCGCGCCGACACGTCGGGGAATTCGATGCGGTTGCGCCCGGCCGCGACGCTGAGCTGGCGATCGTCCTGCACCAGCGACTGGCCATTATTATAGATGGTAACGGCGACATCGCCCTGCGCGTTACGGGCCGCCGCCTCCTGCGCGAAAACCGAAGAAGGCATCCCTGCGACGAGCAACGGCAAAGCGGCCAAGGCCAACACGCGCATAAAAAACCTCCCCGCAGGATATGTCCTGCGGGGAGGCTATGTCATGCGAATCGGAAAAACCAGTGTGAAAACGCTAGCTTATTCGGCCGCCTCGACGTCGGTGTTGCGCGTCGCCAGCGTGCGGCGCGTACGGCGCGGCTTGGCCGCGGGCGCTTCGCCTTCGGCATCGCTTTCCGCGGCGCGTTCGGGGCGACCGATTGCGGGCGGCAGAACGGCGGTGTCGATGCCGGCATCGCCCTTGTCGGCGCTGTCGTCCTGCCGCGGGCGGCGAGCCGGGCGGCGCGCGGGACGCGGAGCGGGTTCCTGCTCGGCGACTTCTTCGCGCACAACGGGTGCTTCGCTGCGATCGTCCCGATCGTCACGGGCCTCGTCCTCGTCGCGATTGCGCGCCGGACGGTTCCGCGATTGCTGGCGGTTGCCGCGATTGTCGTCGTCGCGATTGCCACGCGGTTCGCGGTTGCCACGATTATCGTCATCCCGGTCGCCGCGCGGTTCGCGGTTACCGCGATTGTCGCGCTGGCCGCGATCACTGCGATCGTTCCGCTCATTGCCGCGATCGTCGCCATTGTCGCCGTCGCCCGCGCCGGTGTCGGCTTCGAAATCGCTGTCGGTATCGTCATGGCCGTCGAAATCCTCGACGCCGCGTATCTCGCGGCTACGGTCGTGGCCGCGGTCCTGCCCGTTCTGGGCGTTCTTTTCTTCCTGACGCGCACGAAAATCGCTGACGACGCGGAAATAATGGTCGGCGAACTGCAGATAATATTCGGTCTGGACCCGGTCGCCCGCAAGCTGCGCGTCGCGCGCAAGGTTGCGGTACTTCTCGATCATCTGGGCGCCGTTGCCGCGCGCCCGGCTGTCGATGCGGTTGGCCTGGTCGACCCCGCCGCGACCGCCCGATTGCGACCGATTGTTATTATTGTTGCTGTTGTTGTTGCGGCCACGACGGCGACCGCTTTGCCGGTTGTTCATGTTCAACTGAGACATCCTGTCGAATAAGCTAATAAGCTACGCCAACCCCTTTTGGCCGATCGCGCCATATGCGCGTCGCGCCCGCGCCTCCAAGCGCGGTTCCCTTTACCGCTTGCGCCGGACCCCACGGTCCGCACCAGCATCGTAAGTGGGAAGCAGGCCAGCCGGACCAATCAAGGTACCCGTGCCGTGCCTGTGAGCCGCCCCTACCGCGCTTTGCGGCGGAAACCAAGAAAATTCTTGTGCGGGTGTCAGGCGCGGGTCAGCAAAAGCGCCCTGTCGCGGCCGCCGAGATCCTGTCTGCAGGCGACCGAAAACCCCGCCGCTTCGGCGAGGTCACGAACCAACATATGCTGGCTATGCCCGATTTCAAGGATCGCGGCCCCGCCGGGCGCCAGAAGGCGCGGCAAATCGGGGATAATCCGGCGATAGTCGTCAAGCCCGTCCACCCCTGCGAACAGCGCGCCGGCGGGCTCATGGTCGGCGACATCGGGCATCAGAACTTCGCTGTCTGCGATATAGGGCGGGTTGCACAAGATGAGGTCGAACTGGCCGTCGAGACCGGCCGCCCAATCACCGACCCGAAAACGCGCCCGATCGTTCAGACCAAGGTCGTCGGCGTTCATTTCGGCCCAGTCGGCCGCCTTTTCGGATTCGTCGACACCCAGGCCGTGCGCGTCGGGCCATTCGGCGAGCGCCGCAAGGAGCAATGTTCCGGGACCGCAACCCAGATCGAGCACCCGTTTCGGCTCATTGTCGCCGAAATAGTCCACCGCCGCCTCGATCAGCGTCTCGCTGTCGGGACGCGGGATCAGCATTCCCGGCCCGACCGCCAGCCGGATCGTCCAGAAATCCCGATATCCCACGATATAGGCGACGGGCTCGTGCACCATCCGTCGCTCGACCAGCGACACGAACTCGGCGGGCACCGCATGACGCGAAGGATCGAGCAGCAGCGCCTGCCTCTCGACGCCCAGCGCATGTGCCATCAGCAGTTCGGCGTCGAGCCGCGGCGTGTCCGACACGCCCTCCAGCCGCTGCGCCGCTTCGCGCAGCGCGGCGGCGACGTCAGTCACCCAGCCCCGCCAGCCGCTGCGCCTGATCCTCGGCGATCAGCGCGTCGATCAGCTCGTCCATCTGCCCCTCGATGATTTCGGGCAGGCGGTGAAGCGTCAGGTTGATGCGGTGATCGGTCACGCGCCCCTGCGGGAAATTATAGGTGCGGATACGCTCGGACCGGTCGCCCGACCCGACCATCGACTTGCGCGCCGACGCCTCGGCGCTGTGAATCTTCTCGCGCTCGAGGTCGTAGAGCCGCGCGCGCAGCACCTGCATTGCCTTCGCCCTGTTCTTGTGCTGGCTGCGCTGGTCCTGCTGGATCACGACGAGTCCGCTCGGAATGTGCGTGATGCGGATCGCCGAATCGGTCGTGTTGACGTGCTGCCCGCCCGCCCCCGACGCGCGATAGATGTCGATCTTGAGGTCGCTGTCGTTGATCGCGACGTCGACTTCCTCGGCTTCGGGCAGCACCGCGACGGTCGCCGCGCTGGTGTGGATGCGCCCCTGGCTTTCGGTCGCGGGGACGCGCTGGACGCGGTGCACGCCGCTTTCGAACTTCAATTTGGCGAACACGCCCTGCCCCGTGACCGATGCGACGACTTCCTTGTACCCGCCGACCTCGGTCTCGTTCGCCGAAATGACCTCGACCTTCCAGCCCTGCCCGTCGGCATAGCGGCTGTACATGCGCAAGAGGTCACCCGCGAACAGCGCGGCCTCATCGCCGCCGGTTCCGGCACGGATTTCGAGCATCGCGGCGCGTTCGTCGGCGACATCCTTCGGCAGCAGCTTGATCGCAAGATCATGCTCGGCGGCGGGAAGCGCCTCCTCGACCGCGGCGATCTCCTCGGCCGCCATCGCCTTCATTTCGGGATCGGCGAGCATCTCGTTGAGCGAAACGAGCTCGGCGCGCAGCCGCGTCACTTCGGCCGCCGCTTTCGCAACAGGTTCGAGTTCGGCGAACTCCTTCGACGCCGCGACGAAATCGGCGGGCGCCATATCGCCCGTCGCCATGCGCGCCTGCAGCGCGGCGTGGCGCTCGATGATGGCTTCGATCTGCTTGGAAGAAACCTGGGCCATCAGAGCGCGCGGACGACCGCCTCGGCCTGCTTCGCCCGGTCGCTATCGCCGCGGACATTGATATGCGTCGCGCCGTCGCGCGTGCCGACCGATACCAGCGCGTGCGCCGGAATCTTCGCCGCCTTGTCGAACCGCTTGCGCGGCGAACCACTCGCCACGATTTCGGCCGAGAAGCCTCCGTTGCGGAGTGCCGCCAAGGCCTTCATCGCAAGCGCGAGCTGACTATCGTCTTCGACCGCGACCACCGCGTCGAGCCGGTTGTCGATGATGTCATCGGCCAGCAACATCGCCAACCGCTCGATCCCCGCTGCCCAGCCGACCGCCGGGGTCGTGGGACCGCCGAGATTCTCGATCAGCCCGTCGTAGCGCCCGCCGCCGAGCACCGTGCCCTGCGCGCCCAGCCGATCGGTGACGAACTCGAACGCGGTGTGACGATAATAGTCGAGCCCGCGCACGAGCCGCGCGTTGCGTTCCCAGGCGACGCCCGCGGCGTCGAGGCCCGCGGTGACGGCGCCGAAGAAATCCTGCGCCTCGCCGGTGAGGAACGCGTCGATATCGGGCGCGCTGTCGGCGATCGGGCGGTCCTTCGGATCCTTGCTGTCGAGGATGCGCAGCGGATTCTTGTCGAGCCGTGCGAGGCTGTCCTCCGACAGCTCACCGCGATGCGCTTCGAAATGCTCGACGAGCGCGGCGCGCCAAGCGTCGCGGCTTTCCGCATCGCCGAGCGTATTGAGCGTCAAGGTCACACCCTCGGCGACGCCCAGCTCTTTCAGAAGCTGGTCGGCGAAGACGAGCAGTTCGGCGTCGGCGAGCGGGCTGTCGCTCCCCAGAACCTCGGCGTCGAGCTGGTGGAACTGGCGATAGCGCCCCTTCTGCGGGCGTTCGTAGCGGAACAAGGGCCCGTGCGTCGCAACCTTCAGCGGCGCGAACTGCTGCCAGCCGTTCGTGACATAGGCGCGTGCGATCCCTGCGGTGAATTCGGGACGCAGCGTGATCGATTCGCCGCCGCGGTCCTCGAACGAATACATTTCCTTCGACACGACGTCGGTGGTTTCGCCAAGGCTGCGCGCGAACACCGCGGTCGGCTCGATTACCGGCACCTCGATCCGCTTGAAGCCATAGAGGCGGCGCACGCGCTCGAACGTGTCGACGACATAAGCGAAACGGTCGGCGAAATCGCCGAGCATGTCCTGGGTACCGCGCACGGGCTGCGGCGTCGGGATCTTCGCGGATTTGTCCTTGCTCATGCGCCGCGCGTCTAATGGTTTTTCGTCGAAAGGCAAAGCGCGCTTGCAGAGGCGTCGCTGGACCTTCGCAGCATTTGGCGGCAGAGGTATTGCCCATGAAAAAAGCACTGTTCGTCGCAGCGGCCGTGATCGTCGCCCCCATCGCCATTTCCCCCGCCATCGCCCAGGACGGCAACAGCCGCCCGCAGCCGGTCGTCCAGCCGCTCACCATCCCGCTGCCGTCGGACAAGCCCTATTCGGGCACGATGATCTTGAAGGTCGACGCGACCGACTTTGCGCGCGGCATCTTTCACGTCCGCCAGACGATCCCCGTCGCGCGGTCGGGCAAGCTCACCCTGCTCTATCCCGAATGGCTGCCCGGCAAGCATGCGCCGCGCGGCGCGATCGCCGAAATGGCGGGGTTCCGGCCGAGCGCGGGCGGCAAGCCGCTCACCTGGACGCGCCAGCCGACCGACGTCTACGCCTTTGACATCGACGTGCCCGCGGGCACGAAAAGCATCGACGTCGCCTTCGACTTCCTCTCGCCCACACGAACAAGCGAGGGCCGCGTCGTCGTCACGCCGTCGATGATGAACCTGCAGTGGGAACAGGTCAGCCTCTACCCCGCCGGCTATTTCACGCGCAATATTCCGGTGCAGCTCGACGTGACGCTGCCCGACGGCTGGACCGGCGCAACGGCGCTCGACGGGCTCAAGGTTTCGGGCAACCGCTACAGCTTCGCGCCGACCAATTACGAGGTGCTCGTCGACAGCCCGATGTTCGCCGGCAAATATTTCCGTAAATGGGACCTCGGCAACAAGGTGACGCTCAACGTCGTCGCCGACGAACCAAAATATCTCGAGGCGAGCCCCGACCATATCGCGCGCCACGCCGCGCTCGTCTCCGAAGCGGTGGCCCTGTTCGGGGTGCGCCATTTCGACCGCTATGAATTCCTGCTCGCGCTGACCGACGAACTCGGCGGCATCGGACTCGAACATCATCGCAGCAGCGAAAACAGCCGCAATCCCGACTATTTCACCAAATGGAACGACAATGACAGCGAGCGCGGGCTGCTCCCGCACGAGCTGACGCATAGCTGGAACGGCAAATATCGCCGTCCCGACAAGATGTGGACGCCCGATTTCCGTACCCCGATGCAGGACAATCTGCTGTGGGTTTACGAAGGCCAGACGAGTTTCTGGGACCTCGTCCTCGCCGGCCGGTCGGGGATGCAGTCGAAGGAGATGATCCTCGCCGAATGGGCGACCAACGCCGGCAACTACAGCGTCCAGCCGGGGCGGCTGTGGCGGTCGGTCGAGGACACGACGCTCGACCCGATCATCGCGGCGCGCAAGCCCAAGCCCTTCGCAAGCTGGTCGCGGAGCGAGGATTATTACAACGAAGGGTCGCTTGTCTGGCTGGAGGCCGACATGCTGATTCGCCAGGCGACGAACAATGCGCGGAGCCTCGACGATTTCGCGCGCGCCTTTTTCGGCGGGCGCGAGGGCGACTGGGGGCAGGACACCTATGATTTCGACGATGTCGTCGCGGCGCTGAACGCCGTCCATCCCTATGACTGGGCGAGTTTCCTTCGCGAGCGATTGCAGGCGTCGGGGCGGCCCGCGCCGGTCGGCGGGATCGAGCGCGCGGGGTACCGCCTCGTCTGGCGCGACGCGCCCAACGCCTATGACCGCGACCGCATGGCGCAGGCGAAAAACGCCGACCTGACCCATTCGCTGGGAATGACGATCGACAAGGATGGCGTCGCCACCGGCATCCTGTGGGACGGTCCGGCGTTCAAGGCCGATATCATCAACGGCACCAAGATCGTGGCGGTCGAGGGGCTGAGCTACAGCCGCGAGCGGATCGAAAGCGCGATTCGCGCCGCGACCGACGGCAAGACACCGGTGCGCCTGCTCGTCGAACGCGGCGGCCGCTATCGCAATATCGAGATCGACTATCGCGGCGGGCTGCGCTGGCCGCACCTCGAAAAAACGGCGAGCGGCCCCGACTGGTTCGACCGGTTGCTCACGCCGCGCCGCGCACTCTAGGCCCGGCTTCCGCAAGCGCGAGGCGGCACAACCTCGACCGACGCCCTCGACTTTTGGCTCTTTGGGGCGCTAAAGGCGCGCGCGATTCAAAAACACACAAGGATCTCCCATGCGTATCGACCTGATTCCCGCCGGCGACAGCCCACCCGACAGCCTGAATGTCCTGATCGAAGTGCCGATCGGCGGCGAACCGGTGAAATATGAATTCGACAAGGCATCGGGCGCGCTGTTCGTCGACCGCTTCCTGCACACGCCGATGCGCTATCCCGCCAATTATGGCTTCGTGCCCCACACGCTGGGCGAAGACGGCGATCCGCTCGACGCGCTCGTCGTGGCGCGCTCCCCGATCGTCGCGGGCGCGGTGGTGAAGTGCCGCCCGATCGGCGTGCTGATGATGGAAGACGATGCCGGCGGCGACGAAAAGCTGCTGTGCGTCCCCGTCAACAAGACCTTCCCCTATTATGACAAGGTCGCGAGCTACAAGGACATGCCCGAAATCGTGCTCCAGCAGATCGAGCATTTCTTCACCCACTACAAGGATCTCGAACCCGGCAAATGGGCGAAGCTCAACGGCTGGGGCGATGTCGACGACGCGAAGCGCATCATCGTCGAATGCATCGAGCGCGCGAAGAAGGTCGGCTTCTAATTTGCGTCGGCGGGCGCCGGGCCTTCGTCCGGCGCCCCGACGATCCGCACGTCGGTTCGCGGATAGGGGATGCGAATCCCCGCTTCCTTGAAACGATCCCATATCCCCAGAAACACTTCGCCCTGGATATTGCCGAGTCCCGCCTCGGGGTCCGAAATCCAGTATCGCAGCTCATGCTCGACCGCGCGCTCGCCGAACGCGGTGATCCATACGGCCGGCTCGGGTTCGTTGAGGATTCGGGGATTTTCCTTCGCGGTCTCGGCGATCAGCCGCTGCGCGAGGCGGAGGTCGCAGTCATATCCGACCGGAATACGCATCCGCACGCGCACCTCGGGGCTTGCATAGCTCCAATTCTCGACCGGCTGCGTCATCAGCAATTCGTTCGGGATCAGATGCTTCTTGCCGTCGCGCGTGATGACGTTGACCGCGCGCACCCCGATCTTGGCCACGCGCCCGACATTGGGCACCCCGCCGGGGAGCGCCGACCCACCCATCGAACTGCCATCGCCGACGACGATGATGTCCCCCGGCTTGATCGACCTGTCCATCAGCAGGATGATCCCGGCGATCAGGTTGCCGACGGTTTTCTGGAGGCCGAAACCGATGGCGAGGCCCGCGGCGCCCGAAAAGACCGCGAGCGCGGTGAGGTCGATACCGAGGAGGTCGATGCCGAACAGCAGTGCAAAGACGAACAGCGCGATCGCGATCAGCTTTTCGGCGAGCAGCCGCTGCGTCGCGTCGATCTGGGTGTTGCGGCGAAGCAGCCATTTGATCGACCGCAGGATGACGCGCACCGAAAGGTACAGCAGCACCGCGACGACAATCGTCGAGAACAGCCCGTAAAGCGACAGGCGGTACGAACCCACATCGATCCCGATCGCCTTCAGCACCTCGATCGTGCGGAGGACGCCGTCGGGCAGCCCGTCCATGCGGCTCATCCCGCCATTGCGGCAAGGCCGCGTTCGAGATCGGCGATCAGGTCGGCGGCATCCTCAAGCCCGATCGACAGGCGGACGAGCGGGTCGGCCTCGGTCCACGCGGCCGCGGTGCGAATCGACGCGGGATCGCTCGGCACGACCAGGCTTTCATATCCGCCCCAGCTGAAGCCGATGCCGAAATGCGTCAGCGAATCGATAAAGCGCGTCCGCGCCGCCTCGTCGGCGCCCTTCAGCGTGAAGCCGAACAGCCCGCTGGTGCCGGAAAAATCGCGCGACCAGATCGCATGGCCCCGGTCCCCAGGCAGCGCGGGGTGGAGCACGCGGCCGATCTCCGGACGCGCTGCCAGCCAATTCGCGACCGCGAGGCCGCTCTCGCCATGCCGCTGCATCCGCACGCCGAGCGTGCGCAGCCCGCGCAGCATCAGTGCGCAATCGTCGGGCGAAACCGCCTGCCCGAGCTGATAGGCCGCGCTCCGGAGCTTGGGCCACACCGCCCTCGTCGCGGTCAGCGAGCCCATCATCGCGTCGCTGTGCCCGCCGACATATTTGGTGAGACTCATCATTGTCACGTCGACGCCGTGCGCCAGCGCAGGAAACAGCAACGGCGTCGCCCAGGTATTGTCGAGCATCGTCAGCACGCCGCGCGCGCGCGCGATTGCCGTGATCGCGGGAATATCCTGCACCTCGAACGTCAGGCTTCCAGGCGATTCGAGAAAGATCAGCTTCGTTTCGGGCCGGATCAGGTCGCCGATGGCGCTGCCGACGAGCGGATCATAATAGGTCGTGTCGACGCCCATCCGCGCGAGCATTCCGTTGCAGAAGGCGCGCGTAGGTTCATAGGCGCTGTCGACCATCAACAGATGGTCGCCCGGCGACAGCAGCGCGAGCAGACCCGCCGAATTGGCGGCGACCCCCGACGGATAGAGCAAGGTGCCTTCGGCCCCCGGCTCCATCCCCGTCAATGCGTCGGCGAGCGCCCAGACGGTCGGGGTGCCGCGGCGGCCATAATAGAGTTTGTCGTGCGTCGCGTGGCCGCGCGCCTTCAGGTCGGCGATATTGTCGTAAAGGATCGTCGAGGCGCGCCACACCGGCGGATTGACGACCCCGCCGCCAAGGCGCGGGTCGCCCGTCCACTCGGGCCGCCGTCCGCCCTGCACGAGTTTCGTTGCAGGGCGAAGGCTGTCGCTGTCCTTGTCGCTCGAACCGGCCACTGCGCGGATCAGGCCGCGCCGGTGGCCTTGGGCGTCGCCGGATCGGCGCCCCATTCGATCCAGCTGCCGTCGTAGACCGCGACATCGTCCTTGCCGAGCAGGTGCGCGCCAAAAGCGACGACGGTCGCGGTCATGCCGCTGCCGCAGGTCGTGACGAGCGGCTTGTCGAGGTCGACCCCGGCGGCGTCGAAGACGGCCTTGAGTTCGTCACCCTGTTTCCAGGTGCCGTCGGCGTTGAACAGCTGGCTGTGCGGCAGGCTGCGCGAGGCCGGGATATGGCCGGGCGCCAGACCCGGGCGCGGATCGCGTTCCTCGCCGGTAAAGCGCGCGGCGGGACGGGCATCGACGACCTGTTCGGCGCCGCTGTCGACGTTCGCGAGCATCTGGTCCTTCGTGCGCACCGCCTTGGCGTCGCGCCACACGGTGAAGTGGCGGTGGCGCAGCGTCTGCTTGCCCATTTCGAGCGCGCGGCCTTCGGCCTTCCACTTGGCAAGGCCGCCGTCGAGCAGCGCGACGTCGTGCGCACCGAACAGCTTGAGCAGCCACCATGCCCGCGCCGCGCTTTTCAGCGGGCTGTCGTCGTAAAGCACGATACGGCTGCCGTCGCCGAGGCCGAGCGACTGCATGCGGCTGGCGAATTTTTCGGCGGGCGGCGCCATATTGTCGACGGCGTTCGACGCGTCGGTCAGTTCGGCCAGGTCCATGAAGACCGCGCCGGGGATATGCCCCGCCTCATATTCGGCGCGCGCATCGCGGCCTGCGTCGGCAAGGAATTTCGTCGCATCGACGACCCGCAGGTCCGATGCCCCCAGTTCGCGTTCCAGCCAGTCGGTTGAGACCAAGGCGTCCATGTCATGCTCCTGTTGCGGTCGGTCGGGAACATGTTTGCCTGTCCCTCGCCCGGCCATCCTGCTGTGGCTTCTTGTCTTTCCGGGGAATAGTCAGCCTATGCCCCCACCTGTGCTTTTTCAAGCATGGTCAGTCCTGCCCCAGAGGATGCTGCACCGCAACAAAAAACCAGTGCCCTTTTGGGCCTGGTTACAGGCTGCGCTTGATCGCCGTCGCGCGCGCGCCGGGGCGATCGACAGCATAAGCGGCGCGGTCGAGCGGCAGCGGCGCCAGCTTTTCGCTGCCACTCGCCCCCTGTTCGCGGCCGAGCACGAAGCTGCCGGCATTCTGGCCGAACGCTTCGCCTTCGCCGTCCCAATGATAGGTGACATCGAACGCGATCACGGGGACGAGCATCGGCTTGCCGCCGATCATCAGCGGCTCGATCGCGGCGCGCGGCAGCATGACTTCGGTCGACAATTCCTCACCGGCGCCCGGCGCGAGCATGATGTCATCGCGCAGGACGCTGCCGCCCGCACCATCGAAGAAACGGCCGAGCACCGGTTCGGGCATTGCCGACCCCTGGTTCAGCGCGATGCGGACCATCAGCCCGGTGGCGGCGACCGTCCCCTGATTGAGGAGGTTGAGCGCAAAACCCACCGCGACATGATCGGCGGCGAAGCGGATGCTGCGAATGTCGAGCGCCATGCCGACGACCGCGCGCTTGTCCCCCGCCGGACGCGTGACGAGCGGCGTGGCGGGCGCGGGCTGCGGCGGCGCCGGGCACGCCGGTGCGGCCGGCTTCGGCGCGGCGGCGCGCGTTGCGGGCGCCGGGGCGGCGGTGCGCGGTGCTTCGTCCGCTTCGTCAATCGACGGACCGGCCAAGGCCGAACGGCGGCGCCAGTACCAGTAACCCGCGCCGAGCGCAGCCAGCGCGGCGAGCGCCCAGGCCCAGAGCGGCGTGCCCGACGGCGCGCTCGCAGGTGCGGCAATGGCCGACGAGTCGTCGGAAGCCGTCACCGGCGGCGCTTCGGTCGCGGCGGGTGCAGCCGGGACCACCGTATCCGGCGGCGGCAGCTCGAGGTTCTCGTTCGCGGCGGGCGGTGCCGATGCCGCGGCGTCGGACTCCGCGGGGCGCGGCGCTGCCGGCGTATCGCGCCGCGCAGGAGTCGGCGCGGGCGTCGTCGCCGTAGCCGGTTGCGTCGGGGTCACGCGCGGCGGAGTCGCGGGCTGGACGGGTGCGGGCGCCGGGGTGGGGGTCAGGGTCGGCTGGCCGCGGCGTTCGCCGGGCGCGACCGGCGGCAGACCATTGTCCGACGGCCCCTGCACGCCGGGCGCGCGGTTGTCATCGGTGGGGGGCGGCAGGCGGAAGTCGAGCGGGCGTGACGAAGAGGGCGCGGGCGCATCCTGCGCGAACGCGGGCGCCGCCCCCGCCAGCAACAGCGCGAGTGCCATCAGCGGCGACGCCGCCTTGCCTGCCTGCCCCATCTTCCTCTTGATCATTCTGTTTCCGCGATCTCGAACCATGAATCCTGGTCCGGCGCCGCTGAATTGGCGCTGAACCCGGCCGCGCCGCCCAACGAGGTCGGTGACATCGGCTGCGCTGCGCACTAGAGGCTTTCCATGACCGATTCCAGCCCCACACCGCTCGCGCCGAAACATCTCGGCCAATCGAGCGAACTTCCTGCCGCGCCCGAAGCCGCGGTGCTCGACTATGTCCCCAATCCGCGCGCCGGCGATCTCTATCTCGTTCGCTTCGCCGCGCCCGAATTCACCTCGCTCTGTCCGGTGACCGGCCAGCCCGATTTCGCGCACCTTGTGATCGACTATGCCCCCGGCGAAACGATCGTCGAATCGAAGAGCTTGAAGCTGTTCCTCGGGTCTTTCCGCAACCATGCGGGTTTTCACGAGGACTGCACCGTCGGCATCGGCCGCCGGCTGTTCGACGAGATGCAGCCTCGCTGGCTGCGTATCGGCGGTTACTGGTATCCGCGCGGCGGCATCCCGATCGACGTATTCTGGCAGTCGGGCGCGCCCCCTGAGGGATTGTGGCTGCCCGATCAGGGCGTCGCGCCCTATCGCGGGCGCGGCTAGTTTGAAACGGCACCGGCCCGCTCCCCCACCCGGCCTCCCATAGGCTACTATCGTTGGGGAGGCCGGGTGGGGGAGCGGGCCGGTGCCGTTTCTGTTCAATGATGATAATTCATCTTTCCGTCACAAAATATTGACATTAGTGTCAGCGATATGACCGCAGCCTCGCTTCCGCACGACCACGACATCAAAGTCGGCGCCGACCAGATCGATTTCATGGGGCACGTCAACAACGCCCATTATCTGAGCTGGGTGCAGGAAGCGGTGCTCGCGCACTGGCGCCATATCGCGCCGCCCGACGCGGTTGCGGCGCATCTGTGGGTCGCGCTGAAGCACGAGATCACCTATCGCCGCCCGGCGTTCCTCGACGATCAGGTGATCGCGACGGTGATCCTCGAAAAGGTGCAGGGCGCGCGCGCCTTTTACGAGACGATCATCAAGCGCGGCGAGGAGGTCCTCGCCGAAGTGAAGTCGAGCTGGTGCTGTATCGATGCCGAAACGATGCGGCCCGCCCGGCTGGCGAGCGACGTGATCGCGCGCTTTTTCCCGGGCGAGAAGGCCTAGGCTTCGGGAACTAAAGGCCCTTCCTTGCGGGGAGAGGGCCTTTCCGCAATTTACGGGCTGACCGGGTCGTCGTCGCCGTCGTCATCGACCAGCAGCCAGATGCCGCCACCGATGATCGCAAGGCCGAGCACGATTGCGATCCAGCTTGCGCCTTCGAGTTCATTCTGGCCTTCGGTGATCGAAACGGCGCCAGCACCATCCATGGTCGGCGCCGCCAAGGCAGCCACCGGCGAGAGGGTCATAGAGGTCGCGGCGATTGAAATCGCGGCCTTTTTCCAAAGATTCATGACGAAGTCCTTTCAGCAAGCCGCCGGGAAACGCGGCGGACGCGGACTTTGTTCCATTTTTGCCAGCGGTACGCCGCATGGGACGACCGGCGTATCGCCTACGCCGCCTCGAACCGGATCGGCAAGCGCTTCAGCCCGCCGACGAACACCGATTCGACACGCGCCGGCGCGCCGTCCAGCTCCAGGGTCTTCAGCCGCGGCAGCAGCTCTTCCATCAATATGCGCATCTCCATCCGCGCGAGATGCTGACCGAGGCAGACATGCGCGCCGAAACCGAACGCGATCTGCTGGTTCTTTTCACGATCGGGATCGAAGGCGAAGGGATCGCCGAACACCGCCTCGTCGCGGTTGCCCGACACATAGTTGAGCATCAGCCAGTCGCCTTCGCGGATCGTCTGTCCGCCGATTTCGACATCTTGCCTGGCGCTGCGCATGAAATGCTGGACCGGGGTGGTCCAGCGAATCGCTTCCTCGATCAACCCAGTCTTGTCGCTTGTCGCGCTGCGAAAGCGTTCGAACAGCGCCGGATTCTTCGCAAGTTCCATGATCGCGCCCGCGGTCGAGGCACTCGTCGTATCGTGCCCCGCAGTCGCGATGATCATATAATAGCCGGCGAGTTCGCGGTCGGGGATCTGTTCGCCGCCAACCATGGCGTTCGCAATGACCGTCGCGATGTCCTCGCGCGGGTTGGCGCGCCGATCGGCGGTGAGCGTACCGAAATAATTTTCGAAATCGGCGATGACATAGTTGAGCATCGCGATCGCCTGCTCGGCGCTGGTGATCGCCTCGCGGCTGCGGTTCAGTTCGGGATCGGTGGGCCCGAACAATTGCTGCGTCAGCATCAGCATCCGCGGCTCGTCCTCGGGCGGAACGCCCAATATGTCCATGATGACGCGCAGCGGATAATGCGCCGCGACATCGCGCGCGAAATCGCACGCCCCGCCCGCCTCGAGCATATGATCGACCGTCTCGCGCGCGATCTGGCGGATGCGCTCTTCGACGATCTTCAGATTCTTGGGCATGAACCAGCTCTGCGTCAGCAGCCGGTATTTCATATGATCGGGCGCATCCATCTGCACCAGCGAGCGGATCAGATGCCCGTCATTGTTCGGCGTCGCCGCGCGCGCCAGCGCCTCGCCGTCGCGATTGGTCAGCACCGTCGGCCGGATACCATTCGCAAAGCGCTGCGGATCGCGGCTGATCGCCATGATGTCGGCGTGCCGCGTGACGAGCCAGAAAGGGTCGTGATCGTGATTCTCGGCGACGCCGAGCGGCACGTTGGCGCGCGCCCAGGCAAGCCGTTCGTGCAGCGGATCCCACGCCCCATAGGCGGCGGGATTGACGACAGCGGCGGCGACCTCTCCGGGCAATATAGGTTTTGTCATGAAACGAAGCTGCCGCAATTCGGCGTGCGAGTCGAGCCGTCAGAAACGGCAGTTCAGATGGCCGTGGCGGGATCGGGCAGCGCCGCCTGCCATTCGGCCCGCGCGCTGCGAATCATCGCCTTCAGCGCCTCGGCCTGTTCGGCCCAGCTTTCGGCACATTCGGTTGTCCACGCCGCGCCCGCCGCCGCGCCCAGTTCGGCGACCGTCATGTCGATGAAGGCGTCATATTCGGCAATCGGCAGCGGGCCATAGGCACGGTGCGTATGCACCAGCTCGGTGACCAGCGGCCACACCCAGCTTTCGCCCTTTGCCAGCCCGAACATCATCTGCAACGTCTCGTCGGTCATCCGCCGCGACGAGGCGTCGACGACCATGAAGCTGGCGCGCCGTCCGGGATAGGCGGCGAAGAAGCGGTCGAACAGCGCGTGGCGGATATCGATGCCCGCGTCGGCGACGGCGGCAAGGCTCGCCTCCATCGCGGGCACGCCGGTCATTTGAACAGGCTGCCCAGGATACCGCGCATCAGCTGGCCACCGAATTTGCCCGCGACCTGCCGGCCGAGGCTCGTCGCCGCCGAGCGCGCCGCCGATTGCACCATCTTGTCGGTGAAGCTCGGCTTTGCGGCCTCGCGCGCGGCGGCCTTTTCGAGCCGCAACCGTTCGCGTTCTTCGGCGGCCTTGCGCTTCGCCTCTTCCTTCGCGGCGATCGCCGCCTGCTTGTCGGCCTCGACCTGCGCCTTGGCCTCGACCGCCGCCGCCTGTGCTTGCTCAGCTTTCGCGGCGAGCAGTTCCTCGGCGCTTTCGCGGTTGACCGGCGTGTCATATTTATCGGCGACGGGCGAGATCGACTTGATAATCGCGCGCTCCTTTGCGTCGAGCGGGCCGGCGCGCGAGCAGGGCGGCTTGATCAACGTGCGCTCGACGGGCGACGGCGCGCCATCGGCCATCAGCAAAGACACCAGCGCCTCGCCGACCTTGAGTTCGGTAATCTCGCGCGCGACATCGACCTTGGGGTTCGGACGGAAGGTTTCGGCAGCAGCCTTCACCGCTTTCTGGTCGCGCGGGGTGAAGGCGCGCAGCGCGTGCTGGACGCGGTTGCCGAGCTGGCCCGCAACATCCTCGGGAATGTCGATCGGGTTTTGCGTGACGAAATAGACGCCGACGCCCTTCGAACGGATCAGGCGCACGACCTGTTCGATCTTGTCGGTCAGCGCCGGCGGCGCATCGTCGAACAGCAGGTGCGCCTCGTCGAAGAAGAAGACGAGCTTCGGCTTGTCGGGGTCTCCGACCTCGGGAAGCGTCTCGAACATCTCCGACAGCAGCCAGAGCAGGAAGGTCGCATAAAGCTTCGGGCTCGCCATCAGCTTGTCGGCGGCAAGGATGTTCACATATCCGCGGCCATTCTCATCGGTGCGGATCATGTCCTGGATGTCGAGCGCGGGTTCGCCGAAGAAATGATCGCCGCCCTGGCTTTCGAGCGTCAGCAATTGCCGCTGGATCGTACCGACGGTCGCCTTGGACACATTGCCATATTTCGTCGTGAGCTCGTCGGCGTTTTCGGCGCACCAGGCGAGCATCGCCTGCAAATCGCCAAGGTCGAGCAGCAGCAGATTCTGTTCGTCGGCGACGCGGAAGGCGATCGCGAGCACGCCTTCCTGCACTTCGTTGAGCCCCATCAGCCGCGCGAGGAGCAACGGTCCCATCTCCGAAATCGTCGTGCGAATGGGATGCCCCTGTTCGCCGAACAAATCCCAGAAGATGACCGGATTGTCGCGATACGCCCAGTCGCTGTCACCGATCTCGGCGGCGCGCGCGGCGAAAATCTCGTGCGTCTTTGCGGTCGGGCTGCCCGCCATCGCCATACCGGCGAGGTCGCCCTTCACGTCTGCGACGAAGACCGGGACGCCGACGGCCGAAAAACCCTCGGCAAGTCCCTGCAAGGTCACGGTCTTGCCGGTGCCGGTCGCGCCCGCGATCAGTCCGTGGCGGTTCGCACGCTTCAGCACGAGCGACTGGCGCGGTCCGTCGGCTGCGCCGCCCCCGCCAAGGCCGATATAGATTTCGCTCGCCGTGCTGCCGTCGCTCACCCGCTGTCCTCCACTAGGTCATTGAACGGCAAGGTTAGAGCGGCGGCGCGGGTCAGGCAATCGGCAAACGGGCCGGCAAACGGTGCGAGCCCAACGGCAGATTTCGACCGATTGCGGACATCTTCTCGACTTTTGCCCGAGCATCATGGAGAGGAACGTCAGGGAAGGATTCCATATGGTTCGATGGCTCATCACGCTGGCGCTAGTGGCACAGGTTGCACCGGCCCTCGCGCAAGAAAAATGTGGAATCAGTCGCCTGACACGCGGTCATCTGAGCGTCTCCGTGTTCATGAAGCAACATGGCGACGAAACGCCATTTGCGGATCATGTTAGCTATACATCGCGCAGCAGCGACGGAGCGCTGGAGCTTCGCGCGCCCTACACAATGGACCAGAGCGGCTTGCTGATCCCGTATATGCTCTTCATCCAAACCCTCCCGAATCTGCCGCCCGAACAAAAATCGCCCGAGAGGATCAAATGGCGCTTCAACGCAGAGGATTGGGCTACGTTTCCGTATCGCTATACCTACCCCGATCAGCGTGGCAATTTTAGCTACAAGATCGCCCAATTGGGATCAGGCGCACTATCTTTCCAGACCGAATGGCTGGACAGGTTACGGCAAGGTGGGCGTTTCACGGTCATGAGACTGCTCGAAGACGGGCAGGAAGTCGCAATGGGCTCGGTCGATTACCCTACCAATGAGATAATTGCCGACGTCTTTGATGAAGCCCGAAATCAGGCTCTGGCAAGGTTGGCACCATGTGGGCCGCCGGCTGCATCCGTCCCGGCTGCTCCTCGGAACTAAACGTCCGCTTCCTACCCCAAAGCCGACAGGCCTCAGCCGGTTCACCCCATGATGAAGGCGTTGAGCTTGTTGCCGTCGGGATCGCGGAAATAGCCGGCGTAAAATCCCTCGCCGCGCGGTCCCGGAGGGCCTTCGCACGTCCCGCCATTGGCGAGCGCGATGTCGTAAAGGCGGTGGACCTGATCCTTGTCCTTTGCCTGCAGCGCAACCATCACGCCGTTGCCGACGGTCGCCTCGTTGCCGTCGAACGGCTTGGTCAGGCCGATTCCCGCGCCGCCATCGGGCTTGCCCCACGCGATGAAGGCCTCATACTCCATCATCCGCGGCGTTTCGAGTTCGGCGGCGATCGCGTCATAGAAGGCGGCCGCCTTCGCCAGATCCTTCGTCCCAAGCGTCACATAGCCAATCATCATCATTCTCCCGACTCGATGTTATGGGAACATAATATGAACATTGGCGAAGGCGCGCAAATGAAAAGGGCGCCGGACCCGAAGGTCGCGGCGCCCCTGTCCCGGCCGGAAAGGCCGGAGCTTATTTCACGCGGATCGCGATAAAGGCCGACGGGCCGCCGCGACGCAGGATTTCGAGCAGGACCGCGTCGCGGCCCGCCTTCTTCGCGTCGGCAACCGCCTTGGCGAGCGCCTCCGCCGTCGTCACCGGCGTCCGGTTCGCGCTGAGGATCACGTCGCCGCGGCGCAGGCCCTTCCGGCCCGCGTCGCTGTTCGCCGACGCCGCGCCGATCACGAGGCCCTTCGTCCCGGCATCGACCCCCACCGCGCGCGCGATATCGGGGGTCACCACCTGCACCGACAGGCCGAGTTCGTTCTGGATCGCCTTGTCGGCGGCCCCGGTCGCATCCTCGGGCTCGGCCTGTTCGGCCTCGGGATCGAAGTTGCTGCCCGCCAGCTCTTCCTCGGGCGGGCGCGTGCCGACCAGCGTCTGGATCGTCATCGCCTTGCCGTCGCGGATGATTTCGAGCGGGATGCGCGTGCCCGGCTTGGTGTTCGACACGATGTACGACAAAGTCTGCTGCGGCGTTACTTCCTTGCCGTTGACCTTGGTCACGACGTCGCCGCGCTTCAGCCCGGCCTTTTCGCCAGCCTGTCCGGGTTCGACGCGCTGGATGAACTCGCCGCGGTCCTTGGGCAGGCCGAGTGCCGCCGCGAGATCCTCGTCGACCGGCGCGATGCCGATGCCGAGATAGCCGCGCTGGACCTTTTCGCCGGCGCGCAGTGCGTTGATCACCGGGATCGCCGCGTCGGCGGGGATGGCGAAATTGACGCCAATGTTCGCGCCGACAGGCGAGATCAGCATGTTGTTGATGCCGACGACATTGCCCTGCAGGTCAAACAGCGGACCGCCCGAATTGCCGCGGTTGATCGCGGTATCGGTCTGGATATAGCGGTCATAGGCGCCGCCCTGACCGATGTTGCGCTGCACCGCCGAGATGATGCCCGCGGTCACGGTCGAGCCGAGGCCGAGCGGGTTGCCGATCGCAACGACCCAGTCGCCGACACGCGCCGTGCTGCTGTCGGCGAACTTCACGAACGGCAGGCCGCTCGCGTCGATCTTGAGCAGTGCAAGGTCGGACGCGACGTCGCGGCCGACGATCGTCGCCTTATATTCCTTCTGGTTGGTCAGCGTCACCGTGACCTGGTTGACCGCCTCGCCGCGCGGGCCGCCCGAGATGACGTGATTGTTCGTGACGATATAGCCGTCGGCGGAGATCAGGAAGCCCGAGCCGCCGCCCTGCTGTTCCTGCGTGATCGGTTCGCGCGTCCCGGCGAAGGGATTCAGTCGAACGCCGAGCGTGACTTCCTGCTTGGTCGAGATGTTGACCACCGCGGGCTGGAGCTGTTCGACGAGGTCGGCGAAGCTTTCGGGCGCGCCCGAACGCGGGACCGCCTTGGCGATTTCGCTCTTTTCATTCTGCGCGACCTGCGCGCCCACGGGAGACTGGGTGACCAGCGCCAGCGCGGTGCCACCCGCCAGCAAGGCCGAAGTGATGCCATAAACATAACGCACGATCGGAAATCCTCTTCGTTCTCGAAAACTCAACAGCCCCGGCTGCGGCGGTCTGCGGCGGACTGGCTGAACGGTATTTGAACATGAACGGCGCTTGCATATCCCGTTCATCGGACCGTCCGCCCGCCGCGACCTCCTCAATTGCCGCGGAAACGCTTCAGATATTCATTGTCCGCCGACATGATGATCGACGTCCCACCCTGGTTGTTTTCCCCCAGGAAGGTCTGCCGATAGCTCTGCATCGCACGGTAGAAGTCATAGAATTCGGGGTCCTTGCCAAAGCTCGCCGCATAGATGCGCGCCGCTTCGCCGTCGGCGCCGCCGCGGATGATCTGCGCTTCCTTCTGCCCTTCGGCACGGATCGAGATCGCCTCCTGCTGCCGCGCGGTGCGCATGCGGTTATACGCCGCCTCTAGCGTCGCGCCTTCGGGAAGGTCGGCGCGCTTGATCCTGACGTCGATGATCTCGGCGCCATATTTGTTCGCCTCGCGGTTCAGCGCGATCTGGATATTGTCCATCACCGCGCCGCGTTCGGGCGACAGCAGGGTCGCAAAGGTGCGCTTGCCGAGCTCGTTGCGCAGCGACGAACCGAGGATCGTCGCAAGCTGCGCCTGCAATTTATCCTCGGTGCGGATCGCGGTGTACATGCGCACCGGGTTGGTGATGCGGAAGCGCGCAAAGGCGTCGACCTGCAAGCGCTGCTGGTCGGTCGAGAGCACCTGCTGGCGCTCCATGTTCACGCCGAGGATGCGCTTGTCGATATACTGGATGCCGTCGGTGAACGGCACGCGCAGCACGAGGCCGGCGCCCGAGCGCCCGAAATCCTCGTTCGGCTTGTAACGGTTCACCGTCCGCTCGATCTCGCCGAAGCGCAGGATCAGCGCCTGCTTGTCCTCGGGCACGATCGCGAGCGATTGCGACAGGATGACGAGCAGGACGACGACACCGAAGAGCAGCCGCATCGGGTTCTGGAACAGCGAATTCATCATTCGCCTCCCTTCGCGCTCGCGGTGGCTTCGGGCGCCTTGATCCGCTTCTGCACTTCGTTCAGCGGCAGATAGGGGGTTACCCCGCGTGCCTCGACAATCGTCTTGTCGACGTTCGACAACACCGTCTCCATCGTTTCATAATAGAGGCGCTGGCGGGTCACGCCGGGCGCCAGCTTATACTGTTCGTAAATCTTGTCGAACGCCGCGGTGTCACCGCGGGCGCGTTCGAGCACCTGCTGCTGATAGGCGCGCGCGAGGTTGATCGCCGATTCGCGTTCCTGCCGCGCCGCGGTAACTTCCTTGAACGCCTCGTCGACCTGGCTCGGCGGATCGACCTGGCGGATCGCGATGCCCTGGATCATCACGCCGGCGCGATACTGGTTGAGCAGTTCCTGCATGCGCTGCTGGACCTGCGCCTCGATCTCGACGCGGCCGGGGCCGATCGCCTGGACGAGGTCGAAGTTCGCGACCGTCGCGCGCATCGCGCTTTCGGCGACTTCGCGGATCGTGCCTTCGGGATCGGCGAGCTGGAAGAAGAAGAGTTCGGGATCGCGCACCGACCAGCGGACCTCATAGGCAAGGTCGACGATGCTCTGGTCGCGCGTCAGCACGAAATTCTCGTCGGTCGCGTTCGGCGAACCGACCGCCATCGTGCGGATTGCGCGGACGTCCTCGAGCCGGATGCGCTCGACCGGCGCCGGCCAGGTCAGCTTCACGCCGGGACCGACGGTGCGCGAATAGCTGCCGAGACGCGTGACCACGCCTTCCTTTTCGGGCGGCACGATGTGGAAGGAGGAAAAGAGCACCCACGCGACGGCCACGCCGACCACGCCCCATTTCCAGAACTTGGCCGAATCGCCGAAATTGAACTGGCCGCTGCCGCCCGAACCGCCGCCGCCGAACCCACCGCGCCCCTTGCGCAGCAGTTCGTCGAGCGCCGACGGGCCGCGCGGTTTTGGTCCGCGGCGCTGGTCGGCGGGATCGGGGGTCACCCACGGGTTGCGCGGGCCGGGCTTCTTGCCGTCGCCCTTTCCGTCGTCATCCCCCTTGCCCGGGCCGCTGCCCCATGGGCTGTTGGCCATCTGGCTGATCTGATGGAAAAATTGCCGCAATCCTCTCGGGCTGCGGCGTCCCATGCTGCCGTCAATCTTGTCGTTCATAAGGCTTTTATAGGGTCGGCGGGCGCGATTAACAGGGGGTGCGCGCGAAAATGGTGAGGGTCAGGGTCCACCCTTCACACGTTCGAGGCGCCGAAATGGCGAAGATATCGCCTTCGCGCGGCCGTCGCGGCTAGTGGTTCTAGCGGCAAGCCGCGCGAAGGCGAGATCGAAGCCATTTCGGCGTCCCTTCGGGATTTGACCGATTTTGCCCATGGCTGCGTCGGCAAGCCTTGAAATATCGACATATTCCTTCGCCTTGCTTCCTTGCCCTGAACAAAATCGCTTCAAACCTCGAACGTGCGAAGGGCCGACCCTGACCCTAGCTAAACAGGCCAATCATGCCTATCTGGCGCGGACATGACCGAACAAAGCGCCGATATCGCCCGCCTGACCACCGCCGCCGCAGAGCTCAGCGAAGGGCGCTCCTCGGGCCTCCGCATGCTCGACGATTCGGGTCTGCTCGCCGTCGTTCTCGACGTGTCGGGACTGGCGGTCGAAGACCGCAAACCGCTCGAAGACAAGCTGCGCGCCGGCCTGCTGGCCGAAGCGGGGGTACGCGAAGTGCGCATCGCGATGACGGCCGAGAAAAAGTCGATGACGATCATCGCGGTCGGCAGCGGCAAGGGCGGGGTCGGCAAATCGACCCTCGCCGCGAACCTTGCGGTTGCTCTCCGGCGCCAAGGCGTGAAGGTCGGGCTGGTCGACGCCGATATCTATGGGCCCTCGCAGCCCCGCCTGATGGACAGCGAAGGCGTCAAACCCGAAGCGCGCGGATCGAAGCTCGCGCCCGTTCCCAACGCCTATGGCGTACCGATGCTCTCGACCGGACAGATCGCGGCGCCGGGACAGGCAATCGCGTGGCGCGGGCCGATGGCGGGCAAAGCGCTCGAACAGCTCGTCGACGCAAGCTGGGGCGATATCGACACGCTCGTCGTCGACCTGCCGCCGGGCACCGGCGACGTCCAGCTGACGATGATCCAGCGCCACAAGCCGGCGGGCGCGGTGATCGTCTCGACACCGCAGGACCTTGCGCTGATGGACGCGACGCGCGCGGTCAGCCTGTTCGAACAGGCCGATGTGCCGATCATCGGGCTGGTCGAGAATATGGCGGGCTATGCCTGCCCGCATTGCGGCGAGGTCAGCGACCCGTTCGGTTGCGGCGGCGCCGAGGCGGCGGCGGGCACGATGGGGCTCGACTTCCTCGGCCGTGTGCCGCTGTCGATGGGCATCCGCCTCGCCAGCGACGGCGGTGTGCCGCCGGCGGCGGGAACCGATCATGCGGGCGAACCATTCCATGCGATAGCGGCGAAGGTGGCCGACTGGCTGCAAGCACGAAAGGGCAAATGATGGCGATCAACGACGAAGGCGAGATTCGCGAGTTGCTCGGCCAAAAACGCCGTATCGCCATCGTCGGTGCTTCACCCAATCCCGCCCGCGCTTCGAACGGCGTCCTCGCCTTTCTCGTAAGTCAGGGCCATGACGTGATTGCGGTCAATCCAGGGCACGCCGGCAAGACGATCCAGGGTGCCCCGGTCGTTGCGACGCTCGCCGACGTCGAGCCGCCCGCCGAGCTCGTCGACATCTTCCGCAACAGCGAAGACGCGGGCGCCGCGGTCGACGAGGCGATCGTCCATGGCGCCAAGGCGGTGTGGATGCAGCTTGGGGTGATCAACGAAGCCGCGGCGAAACGCGCCGATGCCGCCGGGCTGACCGTCGTCATGGACCGTTGCCCGAAGATCGAAATCCCGCGCCTCGGCCTGCTCAAGTGAGGGCCGCGCTACCGCTGTTCGCCGCGTCGCTGCTTGCAGGATGCGCAACGACGCCGACGAACGCGAATCCGCAGGACGCCTTTTTCGACGCGCTCGCCGCCCGCTGCGGCAAGGCCTATGCCGGCCGCCTCGCGAGCGATCAGGAGGCCGATGCCGAGATGCGCGGCAAGGCGATGGTGATGCACATCCGCCATTGCACCGCCCAGCGCATCGAAATCCCCTTCCATATCGACGGACTCGGCCCCGATGGCGGCTGGGACCGCTCGCGCACATGGATCGTCAGCCGCACGGCAACCGGGCTTCGCCTGAAGCACGACCATCGCCACGCCGACGGCAAGCCCGATGAGGTCACGCTTTATGGCGGCGACACCGCCGATGCCGGGACGGCGACGCGCCAGACCTTTCCAGTCGATGCCGAATCGATCGCGATGTTCGAACGCACCGGCCGCAGCGTTTCGACGACCAACATCTGGTCTGTCGAAACGACCGGAACGGGCTTCACCTATGGCCTCGACCGGCAGGGGCGGCATTTTCGCGTCGCGTTCGATTATGCCAAGCCGGTCACGCCGCCGCCAGCGCCCTGGGGCTGGTAGGGAACCGATTCGCCCGCCATGCGCTCCCCCCGCATCGAACGGGAGAAAAAATATGCGCTGCCAGACCCTTATGCTCGTCCCGCTGTTTGCGCTCGGCGCGTGCAGCGAAAAGGCGCCCGACCCGCGCGGGGTCGGGCATGACGAAACCCTGCTGTCGGTCTCGGCGACTGGTCGCTCCGAAACGAAGCCCGACGAGGCGCGCTTCACCGCCGGGGTGAGTACGATCGCACCGTCGGCGGAAGCCGCCACGCAGAAAAACAACGAAACGATGACCAAGGTGACCGAGGCGCTGAAGGCGTTCGGCGTCGCGGGCAAGGACCTCCAGACGCGCCAGCTGACGGTGGACCGAATCGACTGGGGCGCCAACAAGGGAAAATATGAAGCGGTCAACCAGGTCGAGGTGCGGATGCGCGCGGTCGACAAGGCGGGCGAAGCGGTCGCCGCGACGACAGAGGCAGGCGCCAACGTCCTGTCGGGTCCGACGCTGCGCGTGTCCGATCAGGAGGCCGCGACCAAATCGGCCTATGCCGCCGCCTATCGCGCCGCGCGGGCGCGCGCCGACGCCTATGCGGGCGCCGCGGGGCTCAAGATCGACCGCGTGCTGACGATCCGCGATGGCGGAGAGACTTCGCCTCCGATGCCCTATTACGAAATGGACGCCGCGGCGAACCGGGCTGTCGCGCAATCGGCCGCGCCGCCCTTCAATCCCGGGGTGAACGAATCGCAGGTTTCGGTCCGCGTCGACTTCGCCTTGTCGGAGAAATAGTCGCGCACCCCGTACGGACGCGCATTCCAAAAGCCTTTGCCTCGCCGACTCGCGCCGACTATCAGCAGCGGGCATGGCCGGCATTCGCGACACTGTGGGGAAAAACAAATCGCGCCTGCCGCACGTCAGCCGCCGCCAGATGCTGGTCGGCGCGACCGCGGCGGGCGGGCTTGCCATCGCGTGGAGCCTGTGGCCGCGCGATTACCAGCCCAACCTGACCGCCGCGCCCGACGAGCATATCTTCAACGCCTTCCTGAAGATCGGCGATAACGGGCATATCAGCGCGATCGTCCCGCAATGCGAAATGGGCCAGGGCGTCACGACGCTGTTGCCGCAGATCATGGCCGACGAGCTCGGCGCCGACTGGCGGACGATCGCGGTCGAGACCGCGCCGATCAACCCGCTCTACACCAACACGCTGCTCGTCGACGAGGATAGTGCCGTCTTCACACCGCGCGCGGGCGTCCCCGATTTCGTGTCCGACGTGCGCAGCTGGGTCCGCCGCGAATGGGCGGTGCGCCACGCGGTGATGCTCACCGCGAACAGCTCGTCGGTGCGCATGTTCGAGGGGCCGTGCCGCGCCGCGGCGGCGCAGGCGCGCGTGCTGTTGATGATGGCGGCAGCGAAGCGCTGGGACGCCGACTGGGAACAATGCGATACCCACGACGGCTTCGTCACCTTCGGCAAGAAACGCCTCCGCTTCGGCGACGTTGCCGCCGCGGCGGCGCTGCTCGAACCGCCCGCCGAACCCGTCTTCCGCGCGAGCAGCGCCGATCCGCTCTACGGCAAGGAACTCACGCGGCTCGACCTGCCGGCCAAGGTCGACGGGTCGGCCAATTATGCGGGCGACATCCGCCTGCCCGACATGGTGTTCGCCGCGATCCGCCAGGGCCCGCTGGGCGCGACGCAGCTGAAGGGCATCGACCGCAAGAAGGGGCTCGCTTCGCCCGGCCTGTTGCACGTCGTCACGCACGATCGCTGGGTCGCCGCGGTCGCGCGCAACTGGTGGGCGGCGAACCGCGCGCTCGACCGCTTCGCGCCGGTATTCGAAACCGACGGCGCGCCGATTTCGTCGGATCGGATCGACAAGGCGCTGAAGGCCGCGCTGAAGGGCGACGGCTATCGCATTTCGAGCGAGGGCGATGTCGCCGAAGCGATGGAGGGGCGTACGAAGGTCGCGGCCGAATATGCCGTCGCCCCCGCGCTTCATGCCGCGATCGAAACGCGCACCGCCACTGCGGCACCAGACGGCGGCGGGCTGCGCGTCTGGGTCGCGACGCAAGCCCCCGCACAGTGCCGCGACGCGATCGCCGACGCCACCGGGCTGGCACCTGCGAATGTCACGCTGTTCCCGATGATGGCGGGCGGATCGTTCGACGCGTGCCTCGACCATAGTGTCGCGGTGCAGGCGGCGATCATCGCGCTGCAAATCAAACGCCCGGTCCAGCTCGCCTGGTCGCGCGCCGAGGAGATCATGCGCCTGCCCCCCCGCGCGCCGGCGCGGGCAAAGCTCACCGCGACGCTCGACGCCGCGGGAGGGATCGACGCGCTGGTGACGCGCATCGCGGTGCCGCCGACGAATCACGAGGTTCGCGCGCGCCTGTTCGACAATGCGCCCGCCGACATTGCGCAGCGCGCCGCGGCAGGCAACGCCGATGCCGCCGCGGTCGAAGGCGCCGCGTCGAACTATGCCATCCGCCACCGCGCGGTCGATCATTGCCCCGCCGACATCGGCCTGCCGACCGGGCGCTGGCGCGGCAATGCCGACAGCTACACCGCCTTTTTCACCGAATGCTTCGTCGACGAAATGGCGGCGCGCGCGGGAACCGACGCGCTGTCCTATCGCATGGCGATGCTCGGCAATGCGCCGCTCCTCGCGCGCTGCCTGCTCACCGCGACCAGCCTCGGCGGATGGGAGGGCGGCCTCGCGGGCACGGCGCAGGGACTTGCCTGTCACACGATGCGTGGCAGCCATATCGCGCTGATGGCGACCGCGCGGCAGAGCGACCGGGGGTTGCAGGTCGAACAGCTCGTCGCGGTCGTCGACGCCGGGCGCCTCGTCAATCCGGCGGTCGCGCGCCAGCAGATCGAGGGCGGGCTGGTCTTCGGCCTTGCCGCTGCGGTCGGCGCGACCACCGACTATGAAGGCGGCATCGCGACCGCGCGCAAATTCGGCCAGCTCGGGCTGCCCGACCTGTCGCAAACGCCGCAGATCATCGTGGAATTCATCGACAGCGACCGCGAGCCCGGCGGGCTGGGCGAGATCGCGGTACCCGTCGTCGCGCCCGCGATCGCCAATGCGATGTTCGCCGCGACCGGCCGCCGCATCCGCCGCATCCCCCTGTCGGCGGACCCGCTGTGAGCCTTCCGCCCGACCATCCGCACCTGGCGACGCGGCGCATCGGCGTGCTGCTCGTCAACCTCGGCACCCCCGACGCGCCCGATGCGCCCTCAGTGCGGCGCTATCTGGCCGAGTTCCTGTCGGACCGCCGCGTCGTCGAAATTCCACAGATACTGTGGCAGCCGATCCTGCGTGGACTCATCCTGACCACCCGCCCGAAAAAGTCGGCGCACGCCTACGCGCAGGTGTGGACCGACGAAGGGTCACCGCTTGCCGCGATCACCCGCGCGCAGAGCGAGGCGTTGCAGGCGGCACTCGGCGACGCGGCGATAGTCGCCCACGCCATGCGCTATGGTCAGCCCGCCATCGGTCCGGCGATCGACGCGCTGACCGCCGCAGGATGCCGGCGCATCCTGATCGCGCCGCTCTATCCGCAATATTGTGCCGCAACGACGGCAACGGTGGTCGATGCCGTGGGCAGCCATCTGAAGACCCTGCGCTGGCAACCGGCGCTACGCTTCGTGCCGCCATATCACGACGATGCCGCCTACCTCGGTGCGCTGAAAACATCGGTCGAAGCCGGGATTGCCGCGCTCGATTTCACGCCCGACGTGCTGCTCGCGAGCTTTCATGGCATGCCCGAACGCACGTTGCATCTGGGCGATCCCTATCATTGTCAGTGCCAGGCGACCGCGCGCCTGCTGTCGGACGCGCTCGGCCGCCCGGTCGAGGTCGCATTCCAGTCGCGCTTCGGCCGCGCCAAATGGCTCGAACCCGCGACCGATGCGCGTCTCGAACAATTGGGCCGCGAAGGACGGAGCGTGGCGGTCTTCGCGCCGGGCTTTGCGGCCGATTGCCTTGAAACGCTCGAAGAACTCGCGATCCGCGGCAAGCATCAGTTCGAGGCTGCGGGCGGCAAACGCTTCGCCTACCTCGCCTGCCTCAACGCCGGGGCGCCGGGGTCGGCGATGATCGAAGCGCTGGTGCGCCGCGAACTCGCGGGCTGGCTCTGACCGTTCCCGCTTACCAACTGTTTAGGTCCATGCGCTAAATTCATCCGGCCCGGCGCCGAAACGGCGGCCGCGCCGCTTGGAGATATGCGATGAACCAGGTCGAATCGGCCGCGTTGAAGCTGGTCCTCTTTACCCTGGCCTTCCTCGCGATCGCCTTCGTCGTCTGGTGGTTGCGCCGCCCGCGCTCCGCACACGCCGCGCCGCGAACGCCGGGCGAAAGCCGCCTGCCACGCCTGTCACGCAAGACGAATCCCGAGCTGCAACATGTCGAAATCGCCCCGTCGCGGCTCGCACGCGTCAGCGGCAAGGCGCCGCTGGAGCACCCGCCTGCGATCGAATGGGACGACGATCCCGTCGCCCCGACGCCGGAAGTCGAGCCCGCGGCGGCCGAAACCGCGCTTGAATCGCACGTCGCCGACATCGAACGGCAGGTAGTCCGGCTGGAAAAATCGAGTCCCGACACCGCGCCGCGGCCTGTCGGGCTTGAAAAACCGGATACCGACACGGTGACGTTACGGCTCGTTCCGCAGATTCCGCCGCGCGACGCGATATCGACGACGAGCTGGCTCGGCGGCCGTCCGCGGCTGCCCGCCGGAACCGAATGGCCGAAGATCGACGACCAGCCGGCCGATTTCCTCGCCCAGATCGATTGCGCCGGCCTGCCGCGCGCGCTGTGGGGCGGGCTGGGGCCGCGCGACGGCACGCTCGCCTTCTTCATCCATCGGCGCAAACCGGATATGCGCGTGCTGCACCTGCGCGATGCGGGTGCGCCCGTTTCGCCGCCCTTCGCCCTCAACGACCCCGAGGGCTGGTTCGCGCCCTATGGCGGTCTTGGGACCGGCGACCTTGCATCCTTTGCCGTCCGCGCCTTTCCCGAATGGCCCGTCGACCTTGTCGCCGCCCGGCCGGGCGAAGCCGATCCGCGCGAAGTAGGTGACGCCGACGAACCCGGCCGTGCGCTGTATGATCGCGGCTACGACATCGCCGACCCGGCATTCCACCCCTTCGACTGGGGCAGCATGACCGCGATGATCGCGCTGCTCGAGATGCGGCTCGGTGAGCTGGCAAGGGAGGATGCGTCTCCCGCCGCCGCAAGCGACGAGGAGGCCGACGAAGCAAAACGCCGCGCCGCGATCAATCGCGAGGCGGTCGAGCGTGCGCGCGAGATTATCGCGATCGTCCACGACAGCGCCGCACGCGACGCCTTTGCGGCGGGCGACGCGACGGCGGTGATGGCGGCGCTGCACGCGATCCGCTGGGCAACGACGGTTCGCACGATCGACCCTGAAACGGGCGCCGAGCGGATCGAAACGATCGCCCTGCCGCTCACGACGCACCGCGCTGACGCGGACCTTTGGGTCCATGATTACCAGACGATGCTGTTCGACCGCGCCAAACATGCCTGGTGCGCCAACCCGGACCATCTTTCGGCCCCGGCGCGTGCGCTCTACGAACCCTGGTGGCAGGAACTCGCCGCGCGCGAGATGGCCGCGATAGGCCACGAACCATTTCGCCATATCGCCGATTTTGACGAGGATCGCGATGCCGTGCTGATCGAACTGCCCACCAGCGGGCTGATGAGCCGGCGGTTCGGCGACGGTGACAATCTGGTGGTGACGCTCGACAAGGCCGACCTTGCGATCGGCGACTTTTCAAAGATCCGTGTGCAGATCAGCAACTAGCGCCGAAAGTCCTCTGCATAGCTTTGCGATTGACGTTCCGGTCAACTTGCGGCCGTCGTCGGCGCGGCCTAGTCATGGAGCCATAACTCTGTGGGAGAGCTGGATTTATGGCACGTATCGCAATCGTTACCGGTGGCAGCCGCGGCATCGGGGAAGCCATTTCCCTGAAACTCAAGGAGCAAGGTGTCACCGTCGTCGCCAACTATGGCGGTAACGACGAAAAGGCCCGCGAGTTCACCGATCGCACGGGCATCGCGGCCATCAAATGGGATGTCGGCGACCATCAGGCGTGCCTCGACAGCTGCGCGCGAATCGCCGAGGAATTCGGCCCGGTCGATATCGTCGTCAACAACGCCGGGATCACCCGCGACGGCACGCTCGCCCGCATGAGCTACGACGACTGGGACGATGTGATGCGCGTCAACCTCGGCGGCTGCTTCAACATGGCGAAGGCGACCTTCGGCGGCATGGTCGAGCGCGGCTGGGGCCGCATCGTCAACATCGGGTCGATCAACGGGCAGGCGGGCCAGTATGGCCAGGTTAATTACGCCGCCGCCAAATCGGGCATCCACGGCTTTACCAAGGCGCTGGCGCAGGAAGGTGCGAAGAAGGGCGTGACGGTCAATGCGATCGCGCCGGGCTATATCGACACCGACATGGTCGCCGCGGTGCCCGCGCCCGTGCTCGAAAAGATCGTCGCGAAAATCCCCGTCGGGCGCCTCGGCCAGGCCGACGAAATCGCGCGCGGCGTCGCCTTCCTGTGTAGCGAGGATGCCGGATTCGTCACCGGATCGACGATGAGCATCAACGGCGGCCAACATATGTATTGACGGGGACAGGCCCCGGCGGCGGCTTTGCCGTCGCCGGTTTGGGCGCTAACGTCAGACGATGCCCAACCCCCTCCATCCCCCCGTCAAACGGTCGGTCACGATCGCCGGTCATCCGACCTCGATCAGCCTCGAACCGATGTTCTGGGACGCGCTCGAGGCTGCCGCCGCGCAGCAGGCCTTGCCCGTCAACGCGCTCGTCGCGCGGATCGATGTCGAGCGGATGGAGGCGGACGATCCCCCCAACCTGACCTCGGCGATCCGCCAATGGCTATGGCGGATGCGCGCCGACTAGATGGCGGCGTAGACAGCCGATCCGAACGCCGCGCCCTTGTCGGGCGCATGATGCAGGAACAGTGAAGGCTCGATCAGTTCGAGCTCCATGATGTGCAGCTTGCCCGCCGCGTCGCCGACCATGTCGACGCGCGCATAGACCGGCGCGGCGGGGGCTGCGGCGAGTGCGGCGGCGGCTAGTTCCCACGCGGCCTCGCTTGCTACCCACACCGTCTCGCGGCCGCCGAACTGCTCCTGCACGCGAAAATCGCCCGACGCGGGACGTTTGACGATCGCGTGGCTGAATTTCCCCGCAAAGAAGAACAGCGAATATTCGCCTTCGGTCAGGATGCCGGGCATCAGCGGCTGGACGAGGCGGCGCTGTCCGTGCGCATCGGCCGGGATTGCCTCGCCCGCCGTGATGCGGTGCGTACCGTCGGCGCCCCCCGAGATAGCGGGTTTGATCACCGCCTCGCCGATCGCGAGTTCGGACATCGCCGCAGCCAGGCTCGCATCGTCGAGCGCCGCAACCTCGACCGTCGGCACGACGGCCACGCCCTTCGTGCCGAGCTGCGCGAGATAAGCCTTGTCGCTGTTCCAGCGCAGCACCGGCACCGGATTGGCGACCGGCAGCGCTTCGGCCTCGAGCCGGTCGAGCAAAGCGTACCAGCCCGCAACATCGCGCTGATAGCCCCACGCGAAGAGCGGCAGCACGAGGTCATAGCCCGCGAGATCGCCGGGGTCGGTCCACGCCCTTTGCTCGACGATCAGCCCGGCCGCGGTCAGCGCCGCCGCCTTGCGGGCAAAGGCGGGCTGCCACTTCTCGTAATAGTCGGGGGCCGGGACGAGGATCGCGACGCGGGGCTGGAAAGGCATTTACCTCCCCAGCAACCCGCGCGCCTGCCCCGCAATGTGCGACAGCATCGCACCATTGGGGCTCGGTATCATCCGCGCGCGGTCGACCGTTGCACGGAATTGCTCGACCCGCGGCGCATGGTCGGCGAGCCATTTGGTCACCGCCGCGTCGAGGTCGCCCTTCGGCAGCCCTGCGAGGAAAGTCAGGCGCATCTGCTGGAAATCGCGCGCCAGGCTGTTGACCAGCAGGCGTTCCCACGGATCGGCGGGGCTCATATGCGCCGCCAGCGTCTGCGCCCAGTCGAGCCCGAGTGCCTCACCCAGATGCGTGAAGGCGTGCGTCACCGCGATCTCGTCGTCGCCGCGCCGTTCGGCGAGGTCGACGATGCCGATCGCGCCATCGGTCTTGAACAGACGGACGACCGAAGCGGTCAGCGCCTCGGGCGCGCCGGCGTCGAGAAGCTGCTGCGCGAGCATGTCCCACTGGCGCTTCACCGACGGGCTGAGCAGCGTATCGACGCCCGCCGTCAGGCGGTCGACGCCGGGCTCGAGCCGCGCGACGACGGGTCCGGGCTGCGACAACGTCTGCGTCACGCGCAGCAGGTCCGCCATTTGCGAGGTCATCGCCGACGCCGCCTGCGCGAAGAGCGAGAGGCGGACGGATTCGTCGATCTTCGCCGCGTCGAGCGCGTCCCAGATCGCAGGTATTTCGAGCAGCCGTTCGACCGCGACGAACGCCGCGGCGATGTCGCCGAGCGCGCAGCCTTCCTCTTCGACCAGCTCGAACGGATGGACGATGCCCATGCGGTTGATGATCCGGTTCGCGATCTTCGTCGCGATGATTTCACGGCGCAGTTGGTGATCGGCGATCGCCTGCGCGAAATCACGCTGCATCTCGTCGGGGAAGGCGGCCGCAAGGTCGCTGCCGAGCGCCGGATCGTCAGGAAGATCGCTATGTTCGATCGCATCCTGCAGCGCGAGCTTCGCGGTCGACAGCAGCACCGCGAGTTCGGGCCGCGTCAGCCCGCGCCCTTCAGCGGCACGGCGGAGCAGCTCGTCGTTAGCGGCGAGCCCCTCGACCTTGCGGTCGAGCCGGCCCGACGCCTCGAACGTCTCCATCAGCCGGACGAGCGACGGCACCGCGGCCGATCCGCCCTTTTCGGCGATCGACAGCGCAAGCGCCTGGAGCCGGTTGTCCTCGAGCACCAGCTCCGACACATTGTCGGTCATCCGCACGAGCAGCGCGTCACGATCTTCCTGGCTCAAGCGGCCTTCGGCCATTTCGCGGTTGAGCGCGATCTTGATATTGACCTCATTATCCGAGCAGTCGACGCCCGCGCTATTGTCGATGAAGTCGGTGTTGATCCGCCCGCCCTTCGCCGAGAAGGCGATGCGCGCGGCCTGCGTGACGCCGAGATTGGCGCCCTCACCGACCGCCTTCACGCGCAGGTCCTCGGCATCGACGCGCAGCGCGTCGTTCGCCGGATCGCCGACTTCGGCGTTGTTCTGGCTTGCGGCCTTCACATAGGTGCCGATGCCGCCGAACCAGAGGAGGTCGACCGGCGCTTTGAGGATCGCCGAAATGAGCGACACCGGGTCGATTTCGGAGACCGAAAGGCCGAGCAGCGCCTGCACCTCGGGGCTCAAAGGAATGCTCTTCTGGCTGCGCGGGAAGATGCCGCCGCCCTTCGAAATCAGCTTGGCGTTATAGTCGGCCCAGGATGAGCGCGGCAGATTGAACATCCGCTCGCGTTCCTTCCAGCTTTTCGCCGGGTCGGGATTGGGGTCGAGGAAGATATGGCGGTGGTCGAACGCCGCGGTGAGCTGGATCGCCTTCGACAGCAGCATGCCGTTGCCGAACACGTCGCCCGACATGTCGCCGCAGCCGGCGACGCGGATCGTGTCGGTCTGCACATCGACGCCCATTTCGGCGAAGTGGCGCCGGACCGACAGCCACGCACCCTTGGCGGTGATGCCCATCGCCTTGTGGTCATAGCCGTTCGACCCGCCGCTCGCGAACGCATCGCCGAGCCAGAAGTCGCGTTCCATCGCGAGCGCATTGGCAACGTCGGAGAAGGTCGCGGTGCCCTTGTCCGCGGCGACAACGAAATAGGGATCGTCACCGTCGTGGATCACAACGCCCTTCGGATGCACGACCTTGCCGCCCACCAGATTGTCGGTGATCGATAGGAGCGAACGGATGAAGATGCGATAGCATTCGGTGCCTTCGGCGAACCAGGCATCGCGGTCGATCGACGCATCGGGCAGCGCCTTCGGATAGAAGCCGCCCTTCGCACCGGTCGGCACGATGACGGCGTTCTTGACGCGCTGCGCCTTCATCAGTCCGAGGATCTCGGTGCGGAAGTCGTCGCGGCGGTCGGACCAGCGCAGCCCGCCGCGTGCGACCGGGCCGGCGCGCAGGTGCGTGCCTTCGACGCGCGGCGAATAGACCCAGACCTCGCGCCAGGGCAGCGGTTTGGGCAGGCCGGGGACAAGGCTCGAATCGATCTTGAACGCCAGCGCTTCTGCAGCGGCGGGCGCAAAGGCGTTGGTGCGCAGCGTCGCGCCGATCACCGCATGGAAGAGCCGCAGGATGCGATCCTCGTCGATCGACTTGATGTCGGCAAAGCCCGCCATGATGTCGGCTTCGAGCGCCTCGGCGCGCTTGGCATCGCGGGCCTTCGGGTCGTGGAGCGCGCGGAAGCGGTCGATCAGCGCGGCGGTCAGCGCGGGGGCGTGGCGCAGCGCGCTGACGACCGTGTCCATGCCGTAGGCCGAGCCGCCCTGGCGCAGGTAACGGAACCACGCGCGCAGCCAGACGATCGCACCGGGATCGGTCTGGTTGGTCAGCACCAGTTCGTTGAACGCGTCATTTTCGGCGCGGCCGTCGAGCACCGCGGCGATCGCGCCTTCGAGCACTTCGGCGTAGGGAAGCAGCGCGAGCTCGTCGACATTCGCGGGCAGGCGCAGCGTGAAATCGTGGATCACGATCGGCAGCTCGTCGTCGCCTTCGGCTCCGGCGGCGCGGCCATGGAGCGCGGTCGGGATTTCTTCGAGCACCTCGAAACCGAAATGTTCGAGCGCGGGTACGACGTCGGACAGCGCGAGCGGTCCCGCCGCGCTATAGACTTTTAGCCGGAGGCGATCGTCGCCGTCGAGGCTCTTGCGGGCGAGGCGCACGCTGCGCGGGTTTTCGGCGTCGAGATCGCGCAGGCGCAGGATGTCGCGCGCGGCTTCCTCGGGATTATAGAGGTTGCGATAATTGGGCGGGAACAGCGGGCCGAAGCGCGCCGCGAGCGCGGCCGCGCGGCCGGCGTCGCCGCGCTTCGCGAGCGCTGCCTCGACCTCGGGCTGCCAGCCGCGCACCATCTGTTCGAGCTGGGCGTTGAGAGCTTCGGTATCGGGGACGACCCCGCCGCTGCGCAGGTCGAGCGTGTAGCGCAGGAGCGCCGCACCGCCATCCTCGAGCACCATCGTCCAGCCGATCACGCCCGCCTTCGCTTCGCGGACAAGCATCGTTTCGACAGCGAGACGCCGGCCGGTCGACACTTCGTCGCGCGGCAACCAGACGAACACGAACAGGTGGCGCCCCAGCGCGCTGCGCACCGTCACCAGCTTCGGCCGTGGCCGGTCGGTGATCGACATCGAAGTGAGCACCAGCTCTTCGAGCGAGGCCGCGTCGAACGCGATCAGCAAATCGTGCGGCAGCGCCGTGAGCGCGTGCGCAAGCGCCTTGCCCGCATGCCCCGTCGGGTCGAAGCCGAACTTCGCCATCAGCGCCTCAAGCTGGGCGCGCAGCACAGGCACCTTGTCGGGGCGCGCCGAGAGCGCGGCGCTGGTCCAAAGGCCGGCATGGATCGACAGGCGCTCGACTTTCTTGCCCTTCATCTCGGGAACGACGACGAGGTCGAGCAAAACGCGGCGGTGCACCGCTGACAGGCGGTTCGACTTGATCAGCAGCGGGGCTGTGCCTCCGTTGTCGAACCAGGCGAAGGCCGCTTCGAGCGCTGCGGGCGACAGGAGCTGGCCATCAGCGCTTTCGCTGATGCCGAGCGGACCCTCCACCTTGCCGTCGCGCGTGCGCCATTCATGGCCAAGCTGGGTCATCGCCCCGCCCTCGAACCAGCGCAGCAGTTCGGCCGCCTCGCCCTCGACGCGCATCGCGGCATCGGCGAGCATCGCGGCACGCATCGCGCGCCAGTCGCGGACCGCCGCGCGCACGTCGCGCAGCGCCGCCTCGACCGCGTCGAGCAACCGCCGCCGCGCCCGTGCGTCGCCGCGCTCGAGTTCCATATAGATGACCGATTCGCGGGTTTGTCCGTCGCCAGCTTCCTGCAAATGACCCTTTGCGTCGCGCTTCACCGCGACGACGGGGTGCAGGATGCGGTGCACGGCAAGACCCTGCGACGCGACGACCTGCGAGGTCGAATCGACGAGGAAGGGCATGTCGTCATTGATGATGACGAGGCGCATGCGGCGGTCGGTTCCGTCAGCCGCGATCGGCTCGAGGAGCAGCGACGGCGTTTCGGCGGCGCGCTCGAGCGCAGCGCGCGCGGCGAACTGGCTCGCGTCGGCAAGCGCGCCCTTGTCCATATCGTCGCCCTCACCCGGCAGCGCGCTTCCACGCAGCGCGGCCAGGTAGGCGGCGGCGATTTTCGGGGGAACTTTGGCGATGGAGGCGGTGGGGGTGTCCGTTTCCGGCGTGTCGGACGTAATTTCAGGCATAAAGTGCAGCATCCCGAACCAAAAGAGGGGGATCCCAGCCGACGATCGGCGGGGGTCCGTTCGCTCCGCCCCCTATGCGCCCGACGCGCGCGCGGCTCAAGGCCTCGTTCGCTGCTCCGCGTAAAATTATTTCAATTTTGGGTTTGTCTGTTGCGTGAACGCTCTCAGCCGGCGCTCACACGCCCGACGTAATCGGAACCGCCTTCTTCGCAAGCTTCGCCACGAGCGCCGGATCCTCTGCCGCCTTGGCGACGATTCCGATATGGCCGCCGGGCATCGCGCGCGCGATCAGCACGACGAATTCTGCATCGCCGGCGTCATGTTCGAGGATCAGCGCGGGGTGCGCCCGGCGCAGCGCCTCGAGCTTTTCGTCCGGGCGGTCGCTGCTTTCCTTCGACGGCTTGCGCCGCGCGCGCGCATCCTTGACCAGCCCCTTGAGCCCGCCCGGATAGCGATCGAGATAGGCCGCAAGCGCGCCGCGGCCGACCCGCTCTTCTTTCGCGTGCCCGAGCACACAGGCATATTCAGCAAGCCGCGTCTTGTCATAGGCGGCGCCGAAAACGAGCTTCACGACCGGCGTCATCGGAGCGCGATCCTGCGCCTTCAGCCCGGCGTCGTCGAGCAAGGCGGCAAAGGCATCAGGCTGCTGTTCGGCGGCGAGCACGAAATCCCATGCCTTGCCGACCGCCTGGTATAGCGCGCCGCGGCTGCGGCTATCGGCGGCGAGTGCCCGTTCGGCGGTTTCGCGCGCCAGCGCCAGCCAGTCGGCGAGCTCGGCATCGTCGCCGGGCCCGGTCGTATCTTCATCGGTGACGGCCACGAGCTCGGCACCGGCATGGATATCCAAAGCATCGGCCAGCGCCGCAAAACCCGGGACGGCATCGTCGTCGAAATGCCCCGAATCGGGGCCATCGGCCCAGACCGGCACGGGTGCGGTCAGCGGAGCGGCGCTCCGCAGCGCCTGCTCGACCGAAAGCTGCAGCTCCTCGGCCTCGTCGGCGGGAACCGCTTCCTTCCAGTTGATGACGCCCATGATGAAATCGATCGTGTCGTCGTCGGACGAAAAGGGCAGCAAGATGCCGCGGTACATGATCGTCACGCCGCGATCGTTGACGAATTCGGCCTCGAAGCCGATCGGCGCGCGGTTGGCGATGATCTGGAGATAATGGTCGGTCAGCCGCGACAGCAGCGAACGCCCCGGAATCTGACTGATGTAATGAACATCCTCGTCGATCTGCGATTCTTCGCGCAGCCGGTCGCCAAGGAAGGCGAGACCCGGATTTTCGACGCCCGCAGTGAAATCGAGCAGCACCGAATGCGGCCCGAAATCGGCGCCGTCGAGGTCGAGATCCTCGACCGAGGGATAGGCGCGGTCGGCGAGCAGCGAAGCCCAGTAATTATAGGCGCGCACCTGCATCCGCCGCTCGTCGACACCGACGACCGCGGGCGCATCGATCGCGCCATCATCCTGGCCATGGCTACCCGAAAGCAGGCCGCGCATGCTGTCCATCATCTATCCCCAGTCGCAAACATCGGCCCTTGTCATGCACCGGAACTGGTAAAAGCGGCGTAAACGATGGCGGATTTGCGCGGCTCGTTCGGCATTTCCCGAGGTGCACGAATGCAGGGCAATTGGCCGATATTCAGACTTCATATGTATGGATTCATACTCACATTATACCATTCATTTCACACTTTGATGCATATAAAATACTATATTTTAACGAGAAACTTCCCCACTTCTCTCTCTGATCGTCCGGTATCATATACATTCTGCATGGCATTTCATGCGGCCGTTGGAGGCAAGAATGACAAGCGGTGACGTCGGCAATGAAAAGCTGCGCTGGATCCTGTGGGCGGGATGGAACGGGAAATGCCCCGAATGCGGCAAAGGCCATATGTTCCGCTCTTGGCTCAAGCTCGCCGAGCGCTGCGAGCATTGCGGGCTCGACTTCAGTTTTGCGGCGCCCGACGACGGCCCCGCCTTTTTTTCACAATGTATAGTCGCCTTTCCGCTGACCTTCGTGATCGTCTGGTTGCAGATCGCCTATAGCCCGCCGCTGTGGGTCCATCTGGTCTTCTCGATCCCGATCATGGTCATCGGCTGCGTGCTGCCGCTGCGGCCGATCAAGGGCTGGCTGGTCGCCTCGCAATATGTGAACAAGGCGCAGGAATCGGGGACCGAGCATCTGTGGGCGAAACTGAATGCACGCGAAAGGCACGAGGCGGACAAGCGGCGTGGCGAGTGACGCATGGGCGCCCGATATCGCGGGCGCCGCGGGTCCCAAATATAAAGCGGTGACCGCGGCGATCTCCGCCGCGGTTGCGCGCGGCGAGCTGCGGCACGGCGACCGCCTGCCGCCGCAGCGCGACCTTGCCGCGCAGCTCGGCATCGACCTCACCACCGTGACCAAGGCGTATGACCTCGCGCGCCAGCGCGGCCTGATCGTCGCGCGCGGCCGCGCCGGCAGCTTCATCAGCGAGGATGCGCGGACGGGCGAGATCGCGACCGCAGCACAGAGCGACATCGCGATGAACAGCCCGCCGATCGCGGCCGGAAGCCAGCTAGTCGAGGCGATGACCGCAGCGCTCGCTACCTTGGCGCGCGGCGACGGCCTCGCGCGGCTCCATTACCAGCGGCCGGGCGGCAGCGCCGCCGATCGCGAGACCGGCGCCGCATTGCTGGCGCGCACGAGCCTTGCGTCCGACGTCGAGCAGATCATCGTCGGCGCGGGCGCCCAAAACGGGCTGCACGCAATCGCGTCGACGATCCTGAAGCCCGGCGACCGCGTCGCGTGCGGGCTTTATGTCTATCCGGGCTTTCGCGCGATCGCGCGCCGGATCGGTGTGACGCTGGTCCCGCTCGCGGCGATGACCGCCGACGCGCTGGAGGCGGCACACGCCGACGCGCCGCTGCGCGCGCTGTATGTCGTCCCGACCAACGACAACCCGACCGCCGTGACGATCCCACACGCCGAACGAAAGGCCATCGCAGCATGGGCGCGGGATGCGGGCGTCCAGATCATCGAAGACGACGCCTACGGCCTGCTGCCAGACGCGCCCCTTCCCGCGATCACAAGCTTCGCGCCCGAAATCGGCTGGTATGCCGCAAGCATGGCAAAGATCGTCTCGCCCGCGCTGCGCGTCGCCTTTGTCCGTGCGCCAGGCGTCGCGCAGGCGATGCAGCTCGCATCCTTCCAGCACGAAAGCGCAGTAATGGCGCCGCCGCTCAACGCCGCGATGATCTCATTGTGGCTAGCCGACGGACGCTTCGACGCGCTGGTCGGCGCGGTACGCAAGGAAGCGGCGTGGCGGCAAAAACTCGCGCACACGGTGCTCGGCGAGACGCGCCACACCGCGCACCCGCAGGGCTATCACCTCTGGCTGCCGCTCGCCGAAGACAGCCATCCCGACACGCTCGCCGCCGCGCTCGCACTCGACGGGCTGTCGGCGGTGCCGTCGGACCGCTTCGCGGTGGCCCCGGAGACACCGAAAGCGATGCGCATTTCGCTCGGCGGGACGATCGATCGCCGCACCTTGTCGCGCGCGCTGCACCGCCTCGCCGCACATCTCTGGTCGCCCGAAGGCGCAACGAGCGATATCGTCTGACGCACTATTTCCCCAGATGGAGGCGCATCGCCGCGCCGCCGCCGGGCGCCAGCCAGAGCTTGTAAGTGTCGCCCTTCTGCACCCGGATCGTTTCATATGCGATCCGGTGCCGCGCATCGGTCAGGTAAGTGGCACCTTCGCCGTCCCGGTAAATCGTCGCGGTGTAATTCCTGCCCGCCTCAAGGAAGTCGAAGTTCAGCGTCAGCGTCCGCGCGGTGCCGTCGTTGACCCCGCCGACATACCAGTCGGCGCTGGCGCGGTCCTTGCGCGCGAAGATCGCATAATCGCCCACTTCGCCCGCGATCAGCCGGCTCTCGGCCCAATCGGTCGGCACCTGCCCGATGAAGGCGAGTTCGCGCGGATACTTCGCCAGATTCTCGATCCGGTCGGCCGCCATCTGCACCGGCGAATAGATGGCGAGATAGAGGCCGAGCTGCTTCGCCAGCGTCGAGGCCATTGGCACCTCGTTCGACCCCGCGAGGCTCAGCACGCCGGGCGTATAGTCCATCGGCCCCGATAGCATCCGCGTATAGACGAGCGTCGGTTCATGGTCGGGGCCGCCGTTCGCAAAGGCGCTCCAGCTGTTATATTCCATGCCGCGCGCGCCTTCGCGCGTTATCGCATTCGGCCAGGTGCGACGAAGGCCCGTATCCTTGACGGGTTCGTGCGCGTTGACCGCAATGCGATATTTCGCCGCCGTATCGACGACGCGCTGGTGGTGGCGCACCTGCCACTGGCCGTCGTGCCACTCCCGGCGCGTCGAGCCCGGCGTATCGCCCGGCGCAATGATGCCGCCCGCATCGGCGACATAGCCCGTCTTCACCGACGTGACGCCGAGCCGCCCGTAAAGCTTCATCGCATCGTCGAGCTGCGCCTCGTAATTGGCGACATGGCCGTTGGTTTCATGGTGCCCGATCAGCGTCACGCCCTTCTTGCGCGCATAGTCGGTGATCGCCTTCAGATCGAAGTCCGCTGCGGGCTGCGTGAAGTTGAACAGACCTCCGTTCCAGCCGGTGTTCCAGCCTTCGACCAGCACCCCGCCAAAGCCGTGCTTCGCGGCGAAGTCGACATATTGCTTCGCGCGCGCCGTCGTCGCGCCATGATTCGGCCCCTCGCCCCAGCTCCACGGCCCGCGGATCATGCCCCACCAGATGCCGATATATTTCATCGGCTTCACCCAGCCGACATCGCCGAGCCGGTTCGGTTCGTTGAGGTTGAGTTCGAGATCGCTTGCCACCAGCCCCGCCGCATCGTCGGCGATGCGGATCGTGCGCCAGGGCGTCGCGAACGGCAGGTCGCGCACGACGCGCGGTCCGCCCGACGAGGGCGACAATGTCGCACGGAACTTGCGGCCCTCGGCGCGCTTCAGCCACATCGCCGAATAATCGACGAGCGCGGCCTCGTGGAAAGCAAGGTGCGTGCCGTCGTCGAGGCGCATCGTGATCGGCGTGTGCGCGGTCGCCACGCCGTCGATCGGCGTCTTCTGGTAAATCTGCTCGTAGCGGTTCCATTCGCCGCCAGTGATCCACCAGGCGGTGCCGGGCGACGCGATGTCGAATTCGGTGATCTCGTCGGCGATGCGGGCGGTCTTCATCGCCGGCTGTTCGGGCAGTTCGTAGCGAAAGCCGATGCCGTCGTCGAAGAGGCGGAAGCGGACATTCATCAGATGCCCGCCGCGGCTCTCGTGCTGGCGAAAGCGGACGAGGAGTTCGTTGTGATGATCGCGGACGAACCGGCGTTCGCCCCACGGTAGTTCCCATGTCGCATCGCCCTTGCCGCGCTCGGCGCCGTCGATTCGGAAACCACGCTGGAGCGCGGCGCCGTCGGTGAGCAGGAAGCCGAGACTCGACGGCGCGATGAGCAGCTTGCCCTTGCGCGACAATGACCAGATCGGCCGCTCGTCATTATCGGTCGAGACGGTGAGGACGATGCTGCCGTCGGGCGATACCGCCGTCTCCGACGAGCGTGCTTGCTGCGCCGACACCGAGGTCGTGGCGAGCAGCAATAAAGCGGCCAACAGGCTCCGCATGATTTCTTCCTTCGTGGATCAGCCGGGGCAGGCATCTATCCCGGCTAATCCACGACTTGGCAAATCATGCAGACGTATGGATCAGCTCGACCAGCCGCCCGCGAGCGCGCGGAACAGTGCGATCTGACGGCGCGAAATCTGGCCGTCCTGCGCAGCGAGCACCGCTTCGGTCTCGGCGAACGTGCGTTCGGCGTCGAGCCATTCGAGCGAGTCCGACGCGCCTTCCTGCCGCTTTGCGCGCACTATCCGTGCCGCGCGTTCGGCCTGGTCGCGCGCGGCGCGCAGCGCCTGACGCTGCTCGAGCGACCGCGCGTAGGAAGACAAGGCTGTTTCGGTTTCCTCGAGCGCGCGCAGTACCGTGCCGTCGAATTCGGCGAGCGATGCCTGCGTGTCGGCCTCGGCCGCCGCGATTCGCGCCCGCGCGGGTTCCTGATTGGGGAAGGCCCAGTTCAGGAGCGGCCCGAGCAGCCAGCGGATCGGACCACCGCCGAATATGTCGCCGAAGCCCGATCCGGTCGAGCCGGCCGAACCGCCGAGCGTGATACGCGGATAAAGGTCCGCCGTCGCGACGCCGATACGCGCCGTATCGGCGGCGAGACGGCGCTCGGCGGCGCGAATGTCGGGACGGCGCTTCAGCAGCGCCGCCCCATCACCGACTGGGATCGGGTCGGTGATCTCGAGGCTGATGTTGCGATCGCCCGCGATGGCGGGGAGCGCAGCGGGCGCACGACCGGTCAGGGTCGCGAGGCGGAACAAAGCCGCCTGCCGCTCGGCCTCGATGGAAGGAATGTCGGCTGCGCGCTGGTCGCGCAGCGTCGTGATGCGTGCGAGGTCGAGCCCCGTCGCCATGCCGACCTCCTTGCGCCGCTCGGTCAGCTTCACCTGCTGACCCAGCAGGTCGACGATCCGCCGCGCGACGTCGAGCCGCGCGGCGCCGGAGGCAGCGTCGGCATAGGCCTGCGTCGTGTCGGCGGCGACGATGACGCGGACCGCATCGGCATTGGCTTCGGCGGCTGCGGCATCGCCCCGCGCGGCCTCGATCGAACGGCTGACGCGGCCGAACAGGTCGACCTCGTACGAGACGTTGATCCCGACATCGACCGCCCAGTCCTCGCGATCGGCCCCCGGCACGCGCTGGCCTTCGGGGCTGCGGCCGTAATTGGCGCCCGCACCGATCTCGCCCTGCGGCAGACGGTCGGCGCGCGCGCCGCGCAAGGATGCGCGGGCACGGGCGATATTCGCCACCGCGACGCGGACGTCGGTGTTGCTGGCCAGTGCATCGGCGACGAGCCCGTCGAGCACGGGATCGTCATAGAGCCGCCACCAGTCGCCCGCGACCGGTGCGAGCGAGACTGCGGGGCTGTTCGCCGAAACGAACGGCCCGGTCGCGACCGGCGCCGAGGCCGACTTGGGCTCGGCATAGTTGGGACCAACCGCGCAGGCGGCGAGCGCGAGCGCCGAGGCGGCGGTGAGGATATTGCGAAGGATCATGATCTGGCTCCTTATTCCGCCGGGACCGGCAGCGCGGTCCCGTGGCCGTCCGACCCGCGCCGCGCACGGCGTGCAGCCGACCATTGGCTCAGCGCGCGCGCGACGACGTAGAAGGTCGGGGTGAAGATGAGGCCGAACGCCGTCACGCCAAGCATGCCGAAGAAGACGGCGGTGCCGAGCGCCTGGCGCAGTTCCGCCCCCGCCCCGCTCGCGATTAGCAGCGGCACCGCGCCGAGGATGAAGGCGAAGCTGGTCATCAGGATCGGGCGCAGACGGTCGCGCGCGGCGCGCACCGCGGCCTCGACCGGCGACAGCCCGTCTTGTTCCTCGGCCTGCTTGGCGAATTCGACGATCAGGATCGCGTTCTTCGCCGCAAGTGCGATGAGCACGACGAGCCCGATCTGCGTCAGCACATTATTGTCCATACCGCGCAAATTTACGCCAACCATCGCCGCGAGCAGACACATCGGCACGATGAAGATGATCGCCAGCGGCAGCATCAGGCTTTCATATTGCGCCGCGAGCACGAGGAAGACGAAGACCACCGCGAGCGCGAAGACAATCCCCGCGGTATTCGCCGCCGCCTTCTGCTGGAAGGCAATGCCCGTCCATTCGGTGCCGTAACCCGCGGGCAGCGAGTCCGACGCGAGCTTTTCCATCGTCGTCAGCGACGCGCCCGACGACGAACCCGGCGCGGTGTCGCCGTCGATCTCGACCGCGGGAAAGAGGTTGTAACGCGTCACGCGATACGGCCCCGTGCGGTCCTCGAAGTTCGCGACCGACCCGATCGGCACCATCGCGCCCGAATCGGACCGTGTGCGAAGGTTCGCGATATCGGCAACGGTCTGGCGATACGGCGCATCGGCCTGTGCGGTCACGCGATAGGTCCGGCCGAGCAGGTTGAAGTCGTTGACGAACGCCGAGCCCAGATAGACCTGCAGCGCCTCGAACACCCGCTCGGGCGGGACGCCGAGCGCATTCGCCTTCGCTCGGTCGATGTCCGCGAAAACACGCGGATTGGTCGGGTCGAAGAAGGTGAAGACGTTCGCGAGCCCGGGCGTTTCGTTCGCCTTGCCGATCAGCTTGTTCGTCTCGTTCGCGAGCGCCGCATAACCATGGCCGCCGCGATCCTGCACGACCATCCGGTAACCGCCGGCCGAACCGATCCCCTGGATCAGCGGCGGCGGGATGATCACGATCTGCGCATCGGTGATGTCGGCGGTCCGCTTGTGCGCCTCGGCCATGATGTCCTCGAAGGTCACGCCGAGCTTTTTCCGCTCTTCAAACGATTTGAGCGGAAAATAGGCGGCAGCCGAGTTCGGCGCGAGCGTCTGCGACGGGCCGTCGAAGCCCGCGAGCATCACCGAGCCGAGAACGCCCTCGACCGGCAGCACGCGCGCGGCGACCTTTTTCAGCACCGCGTCGGTGCGCTCGACCGACGCCCCCGAAGGCAGTTTGGCGACGACGAGGAAATAGCCCTGGTCCTGTGCGGGAATGAAGCCGGTCGGCGTCGCCCAGAACAGGCCCGCGGTCGCGGCGATGAGGCCCGCATAGGTTACCATCATCTTCTTCGGCGCGCGCACCAGCCGGTCGGTGAGCTGCGCATAGCCGTCGCTCATCCGTTCGAAACCGCGGTTGAACGCATCACCCGCGCGGCGAAGATATTGCATGCCCTTGCCTTCGTTCGCCGGCGCCGAATGGCCGCGCAGCAGGATCGCCGCGAGCGCGGGCGACAGGGTCAGCGAAAGGACGAGCGAGATGATCGTCGCGGTCGAGATCGTCACCGCGAACTGCTGGTAGAAGGCGCCCGACAGACCGGTGAGGAACAGCGTCGGCACGAACACCGCGCAGAGCACGAGCACGATGGCAACCAGGGCGCCCGACACCTCGTCCATCGAGGTGCGCGCCGCTTCGAGTGCGGACATCCCCTTTTCGAGGTTGCGCTCGACATTTTCGACAACGACGATCGCGTCGTCGACGACGATGCCGATCGCCAGCACCAGCCCGAATAGCGACAGATTGTTGAGGCTGTAGCCGAACCCCGCGAGCACGACGAAGGTGCCGATCAGCGAAACCGGGATCGCAAGCACGGGAATGATCGCCGCGCGCCATTTCTGCAGGAACACGAGGATGACGATGACGACGAGGATCACGGCTTCGAGCAGCGTGTCCATCACCGCGTCGATCGACTGGGCGATGAATTCGGTGGGGTTGTAAATGACGCGATATTCGAGCCCCTTGGGAAAGCTCTTCGATGCCGCCGCCATTTCGGCCTCGACCGCCTGCGCCGCAGCAAGCGCATTCGATCCGGGGCGCTGGAAGGTGGCGAGGATGACCGTGGGGTCGCCCGGCAGATAGGTGTTCGAATTATAGTCCGACGCGCCGAGTTCGACGCGCGCAACGTCGGACACGCGAACCTGCCGCCCGTCGGCATCGCTGCGGATCACGATATTGGCGAAATCCTTCGGGTCGGTCAGGCGGCCCTGCGTTTCGACGTTGAGCTGGAAACTGCTGCCATTGGCATAGGGCGGCTGGCCAAGCGATCCCGCCGCGACCTGCACATTTTCACGGCGCAGCGCAGTAACGATCTCGCCCGCGGTCAGGTCGAGCGCGGCGGCGCGGCCGGGGTCGATCCACACGCGCATCGCATAATCGCGGTTGCCGAACAGCCGAACGTCGCCGACCCCGTCGATACGGGACAGGCGATCGCGGAGCTGGGTCAGCGCATAGTTGGAGATATAGGCGCGATCGAGCGACTTGTCGGGCGACACGAGGTTCACGATCAACAGGAAGTCGGGCGAGGTCTTGCGCGTCACGACGCCGAGGCGCTGCACCGTTTCGGGCAGGCGCGGGGTCGCGATCGCGACGCGGTTCTGCACCAGCACCTGCGCAGCGTCGAGATCAGTGCCGATCTTGAAGGTTGCGGTGATCGTGACGACGCCGTCGCCGGTCGACTGGCTGCTCATATAGAGCATATTGTCGACGCCGTTGATTTCCTGTTCGATCGGCGCCGCGACCGTTTCGGCGACGGTTTCGGCCGACGCGCCCGGATAGGTAGCGGTTACCGTCACCGTCGGCGGGACGATGTCGGGATATTGCGAGACGGGCAGGCCGATATAGGCGACCGCACCGACGATGGTGATGATGACGGCGAGCACGGCAGCAAAGATCGGCCGGTCGATGAAAAAGCGGGATAGGCGCATGGGAGAGCCCCTGTCTAGAAATTGACCTTCGGAATGCGAGCGCCTCCGTCATCCCGGCGCAGGCCGGGATCTCGACGTCAGCAAATCAACGCTCCCCTGAGATCCCGGCCTGCACCGGGATGACGAAACTGTTATCTTGCGAATGTCACCTGCGCCGACACCGGTTCGGCCGCGGCAGCCGCGCCCTGCTTCGGCGCCACCGCGGCGATCTTGCCGGGTTTGGTCACGGCCTTTTCGCCGGGACGCGCGAACTGGTATCCGGCGATCACGACGCGGTCGGTCGGCGCCAGCCCCGCGCGGATGACGCTGAGCCCGTCGACTTCGGGACCGAGCTCGACCGGCTTTGCGGCGACCATGCCGTCCTTGCCGACGACATAGACGATCTTGCGCGCCTGATCGGTCTGGACCGCTGCGGCGGGGATCAGCAACGCGCGGGTTGTCTGGCCGGTCGACAGGCGCATGTTGCCGAACATGCCGGGGGTCAGGAACATTTCGGGGTTTGCGAAGCGGCCGCGGGCGCGGATCGTGCCCGAACGCGGATCGAGGCCGTTGTCGGTGAAGTCGAGCTGACCCTTCCAGCGATAGTCGCCTTCGTCCTGCAAACGGACCTCGATCGCCGCCGACTTGTCGCCGCCCTCGCGCTTGGTCTTGAGGAACAAAGCTTCGGAACCCTGGAACGTGAAATAGATCGGGTCGAGCGCGTTGATCGTCGTGAGCAAGGTGCCGCCGGCATCGCCCGCCGATACAAGGTTGCCCGCATCGATCTGGCGATCCGAAATGCGGCCGCTCAGCGGCGCGCGGACGGTCGTGAACTCGACGTCGAGCGCGCGGGCCGCGATGCGGGCATCCGCCCCGGCCAGCGCCGCATTGGCGGCATTGACGCGGGCACGGAGGCGGTCGATCTCGCTCTGCGAGACCGCCTCGACATCGACGAGCCGCCCGGCGCGTTCGAGTTCGAGCCGTGCGAGCGCGAGGTCGCTGCGCGCGCTCGCTGCCGACGCGCGTGCTTCGGCGAGCGCGGCGCGATAGGGACGGGGGTCGATGGTGAAGAGCGGCTGGCCCTGGCGTACGATCTGGCCGTCGGTGAAGTGGATCGCGGTGATCGCGCCCGAGACGCGCGGACGCACCTCGACCGCTTTCGACGCTTCGAAACGGCCGATATAGTCGTCCCACAGCGTCACATCGCGCGCGATCGGCGCCGCGACGGTGAGCACCGGCGCGGGGGCAGCAGCGGCCGGGGGCGGACCATCGCGCAGCAGCCACCAGGCGCCGACGACGAGTATGAGGAACGCCCCGATCCATGCGGCGCGGCGGCCGCGGCCGGGATGGAGCAATGTTTTGAGTTCGCGGCGGACCTTCGCGTCAGCGGGGTCGAGCTTTTCGATCGGGGTGTGGACGGTCATCGGATGCCCTCTTCTCTAATTATTCGGTTCGGCCGCGCGCGGGGCGCAGCGGGTCCCGGCCCCGAAAGCGCGTGCCTTCGGTCCAGTCTCGAAACAGTCCTTGTTGCTGGACGGCCCTCTTCGAAGAGGACGACCGCCCCTCCGGCCGCCCGCATCGAAGATGCGCGCGCCGGCTCCCTGTTATGCCTTGCGGGCGAGCGCCAACGAGCGCCCGACCGGAACAAGACCCGCTCCCGGGAAAATAATCGGTGATGAAGGTTCCGACCGCCGCATGATCCAGATCATGCGGCGGTCGGTCTCGGGGGAGAGCCTATCTTTGTATACTAGGCGGTATATAAGTCATGCTGCGCTGCGTCAACCGCATTCTGTACCGGGCAGTAAAAATTTTTCTACTAGCGCCCCGGCCACAGCTTCAGGCTGGTTTCGACGAGCCGTTCGAGCTCAGCGCGCGTCGCCCCTGCGCCCGCCTGCACCGACATGCCCTGGTTCACTGCGGTCAGGAAAGCGGCAAGGCCTTCGGCGTCGGTATCGGGCGGGAAATCACCCTCTTCCTTGGCACGCGCGAAGCGTTCGAGCATCGCCCGCTTCGCCGCCGCGCCGCGTTCGAGTACGGCCTGGCGAATACATTCGGCCTCGGCCCCGCACGCCACAGACGTGATGACGCCCAGGCAGCCGTTCGGATTTTCGGGGCAGGTGTACATGTCGAGCGCGCCATACATCAGCCGCTCGGCGACGCCGCGCGCGGTCGGTGCGTCGAGCGCTGCGTGCATATAGTCGGCCTTTTCGCGCTCATAGAGATCGAGCGCCTTGTTGAAGAGCGCCTCCTTGTTGCCGAAAGCGGCATACAGACTGGGCTTGGTGATCCCCATCGCTTCGGTCAGGTCGGCCATCGAGGCGCCTTCATAACCCTTCGACCAGAAGACGCGCAGCGCCGCGGCCAAGGCCGCATCGACGCAAAATTCGCGCGGGCGGCCCTTGTGCGACGGGGCGACGGGGGCGGTTTCGATTTCCATAACGTCTGGTATATAAGTGGTCGATTGCAACTTGTCCAGTGGCGCGCCGGTCAGGCGAGCCGCGTGTCGATCGGCAGCCCGCCCTTCAGCGTGAGCGTTACCGGCGTGCGCTCGGCGATGTCGGCCATCCGCACCTTTTGCTCGTCATCGAGCCCGACGATCGTAAGGACCCGGTCGATCCTGAGCCCGCCCTGATTTTGGAGTCGTAAGCCGACCTCGACCGATTCCATCGGCCATTCCTTGCGATCGGCATACATGCGCAGCGTGATCGCGGTGCAGGCACCGAGCCCGGCGAGCAGGAAGTCATACGGCGCAGGCCCGAGATTCTGCCCACCCAGCCCCGGCCCCTCGTCGCCGACCAGGTCATGCCCGCTCACATTGATTTCGGTGCGATAATGATCGTTGCCGATGCGGGCCGTACCATGAGCCATATTGCGCGTCCTTTCCGATGGGCGGATAGCGCCAATATTCCGGGCCGCTGCCGAAACGGCAAGTGGAAACCCGACCCGTCAGGCTGTCGTCAAGAAACGACGCTAGGACATCCATGGCGTCGGTTTGAACAGGGGGAGGGAAATGTGGAGGCCCGAGCCGGAATCGAACCGGCGTGCGCGGATTTGCAGTCCGCTGCGTCACCACTCCGCCATCGGGCCTCATGCCGAACGCCGGGCCGCATATGCGGGCCGGCCGGGTGTGGAACGGCGCCGCTAGTGAGGGGGTTTCGCCGCCTTGTCAAGGATTCGCCGGAACGGCGCTGCGATGGGCCCCGCACCGCGCGATGCGGGGTTGGCGCCACCCACGTTGACAGCTATGCGCGGCGGCGATGCGGCTGCGGGGCTGTATTACTATTGCAATACAGCATTGCTTCGGCTAGAGCTGCTCCGCAAAGGTTCATGCCCAGAGAATCGGAAAAGGCTGATGGCGACGAAGTTTAGCGAAATCACGGCGGCGGAGATGCGCTCCGCCATGATCGACAGCCAGCTCAGGACCAACGACGTCATCGACCCGGCCGTGGTCGGCGCGATGGGCGCGGTCGCACGCGAGGCGCATGTCCCCGCCGCGCTGGCCAGCGTCGCCTATATGGACCGCGCGATCGCGCTCGGCCAAGGCCGCGCGCTCAACGCGCCGCTCGTCACCGGCCGGATGCTGGTCGCCGCAGCGATCCGTCCCGGCCAACGCGTGCTGCTGGTCGGCAGCGCGACGGGCTACACCGCCGCGCTGCTCGCGCAGCTTGGCGCCGAGGTCACCGCGGTCGAGGAAGCAAGTGAGCTGATGGCCGCAGCGCAGGCCGCAACGAACGACACGATCCGCTGGGTCGAAGGTCCGCTGAGCGCCGGCGCGCCCGATGCCGCGCCGTTCGACCGCATCATCGTCGAAGGCGCGATCGAAACGCTGCCCGACACGCTCGTCCACCAGCTCGCCGAGGGCGGCCGGCTGGTCGCGGCGCAGCGCGACGGCGCGGTCACCCGGCTGGTCGAAGGCGTGAAGACCGGCGGCACGGTCACAATGCGCAGCTTTGCCGACATGGACGTCGCCCCGCTGCCCGGCTTTGCCGCCCCGGCGGGTTTCCGGTTCTGAAGGCCCCACCCCTCCTTGTTTCAGGCTGACACCACGATGATCGATACCGATAAGAAACAGACTCTTCGTCGTGCCCGCTGGCTTGCCGGTCTCGCGGCCGGCGCCCTGATGCTGCCCGGTGCGGCGCAGGCCGAAACATTGCAGGACGCGCTGGCCAAGGCGTATGAAAATAATCCGACGCTGACGGCCGCGCGCGCCGGACAGCGCGCGAACGACGAAAATGTCCCGATCCAGAAGGCATCGGGACTGCCGTCGGTCGGCGTCAGCGTCGACTTTCAGGAAAATCTGGTCGTCCCCGGCAACAGTTTTTTCACGCCGGGCCGTTCGCTATCGACCGGCGCGCAGCTTTCGGTGCCCATCTATCAGGGCGGCGCGGTGCGCAATGCCGTCAAAGCGGCAAAATTCCGCGTCGAGGCCGGACAGGCCGACCTGCGCGCCACCGAAGCGAGCGTCTTTTCGCAGGTCGTCGGCGCCTATATGGACGTCATCCGCGACATCGCGATCGTCCAGCTCAACCAGAAGAATGTGTCGGTCCTGCGCACCAACCTGCAGGCGACTAGCGACCGGTTCGAGATCGGCGACCTGACGCGCACCGACGTCGCCCAGTCGGAGGCCCGGCTCGCGCTGGCCGAAGGCGATTTGCGCACCGCCGAATCGAACCTGATCCGCAGCCGCGAATCCTATATCCGGCTCGTCGGCGACGCCCCCGTGGATCTGCAACCGCCGCCGGTCCTGCCGAACCTGCCCGCGACGGGCGAAGAAGCGGTGGCGATCGCGCTCAACCACAATCCCGATATCGAGGCCGCGAACCAGCGCCTTAGCGCCTCGCGCGCCGATATCGGCGCCGCGCAGGCGACGCGCGCGCCCAAAGTGTCGGCGACGGTCACCGGCGGCTATAACAACAATCTGAATTCGATCCCCGCGGGCAATACGACGTCCGAGAATACGACGACGAGCACCATCGCCGGCGTGTCGATGACGCTCCCGATCTTCCAGGGCGGCCGCGCCTCGGCGCGCGTACGCCAGGCACAGGCCCAGACGAGCCAGGCGATCGAAAATTATGTCGCGATCGAACGCGATGTGATCGCGCAGACGCGCGGTGCCTATGCCGCATGGCAGGCGAACGAACGCATCATCGCCGCGACGCAGCAGGCGGTGAGCGCGAACGGCCTGTCGCTCGAAGGCGTGCGCGCCGAAAACAGCGTCGGCACCCGCTCGATCCTCGACATTTTGAACGCCGAACAGGAATATCTGAACACGCAGGTCCAGCTCGTGTCGGCGCGGCGCAACTCCTATGTCGCAGCCTTTTCGGTCCTCGCCGCGATGGGCAAGGCCGAAGCGCGCGATCTCGGCATCGAGGGCGGCGCGCTGTACGACCCCGAGGTCAATTATCGCCGGGTGAAGGGCGAAATCTGGGATTGGGCCGACGATCCGGCGCCGCAGCAGGTGGCGACCGATACCAAGGCCGTTCCCGCCGCCACCGCCAGCGTCCCCGCCTATGTCGAGGTCGGGCCGAAACAATAGGGCTTGGCAAGATACGACCCGAATCGGTAAGAAGTCGGTTAACCATCCGGTAATCGCGATGGTTTAGGGGGTTTGGTATGGGCGATATGTCGCGGGAACCGTCGATGGAAGATATCTTGTCGTCGATTCGGCGCGTGATCGCGCGGGATGAAACGCCGGGTTCGGTGCGCGAGCTTCGCGTTCCCGAAGCTGACGATATTCTCGACCTTCAGGACGAAGAAGACGCCGCTGCCGAAGCCGTGCCCGCAACCGACGACCTCGTCTCCGACGCCAGCGCCGACGCGGCGCGCCAGTCACTCGAAGCGCTGACCGCGGCGGTTGCGCCTGCGGTTACCGCCGCAACCGTTGCAGCCCCGACCGTCGCCGGCCGCACGATGGAAGATGTCGTCCTCGACGCGCTACGCCCGATGCTCAAGGACTGGCTCGACACCAACCTGCCCTCGCTCGTCGAAGCGATGGTGGCGAAGGAAATCAGCCGGATCACCGGCAAGCGCTTCTAACCCGCCGCCCATTCTTCCAGCAGGTGGCGCGCGATCGCCAGCGGCGGCGGCGCCATGAACGGCGCACCCATGTCGCCGGCCAGCGCGGCGCGCACCTCGGCCCGGTCGACCCACATCGCCGCCTCGATTTCGGTCGTGTCGAGCGTCAGCGCGGGATCGTGCGCGACCGCGCGGCAACCGATCATCAGCGACGAGGGAAAGGGCCAGGGCTGGCTCGCCACATAGCTGACGCCCGAAACGCGGATACCCGCTTCTTCCCACAGTTCGCGCGCGACGGCCTCCTCGAGCGATTCGCCGGGTTCGACGAACCCCGCGAGCGCCGAGAAGAAGCCCGGCGGGAAACCCGGCTGGCGCCCAACGAGCACGCGGCCCTCATATTCGGCGAGCATGATCACGACGGGGTCGACGCGCGGAAAATGTTCGGCGTTGCAGCTGTCGCAGCGCCGGCCCCAGCCGCCACGGAACAGGCCGGTCGGCGCCCCGCACACCGCGCAGAAACGGTGCCGCGCGTGCCAATCGACGAGGCTGCGCGCGCCGCCGTACAGCGCCGCTTCCGCGGCCGAGAGCAAGGGAAGCAGCCGCATCACGGTGCGCGACCGTGCGTCGATTCGCGCACCTGCGGGCGCTTCGCGGACGAAATGCGGGATGCCGGCGTCGTCGATGCCGAGCAGCATCAGCGCACGGTCATCGGCCGGGTCGAGCGATTCCCACCGCAGCCCGCCGCCCTCTCCCGGCACGAAATCGATGCCGTCGAGCAGCAGGCAGCGCGCGCGCGGGTCGGCGACGGCCTCCGCGAACCGTGCCGCGTCGGTGCGAAGCTGGTCGGCGCGGTCGAGCCACGCCCCGGTAAAGCCGAGCGGAAGCGGCATCAGGCCATCACGTCCTTGAAAAAAGTCTCACCGAACTTGTTCTGGAACGGCACCGCGTCGGGCGGCATGATCTGCGTATAACCCGCGGCGCGATAGCCGAGTTTGCGGTGCACGAAGCCGATCGTCCCCGCAGCGCCCGCCCAGCCGAAAATCCCCTCGCCGCCCGGCGAGGTCGGGAGCGACACGCGGCCGCCCGCGCCAAAGCCCTGCCCGTCGATGAAGGTGCCCTTGCGGTCGACGCTGTCGGCGATGAGGTTCGACATCGCAAGCCGCGCGGTCTCGGGCTTCATCACGCGTTTCCCGCCCGTCGCGCCTTCGCCGAGCAGCATCGCGAGAAAGCGGTCATAATCGCGCGCGCTCGACACGAGCCCGCCGCCGCCGAACGGATAGGGCGGCGGGTCGAGATAGATCGAGCTTGTCGCGGGATCGAAGGGAATCAGCGCGCCGCCGAAGGGCGCATAATTGCTCGTGAAGCGCCCGACGTCCTTCGCGTTCACCATGAAGCCCGTGCTCGTCATGCCGAGCGGGTCGAACAGCCGCGCCTTGAGGAACGCGTCGAACGGCTGCCCCGACACGACCTCGATCAACCGCCCCATCAGGTCGAGGCTGATCGAATAGCTCCATTTGGTGCCGGGCTCATAGACGAGCGGCAGCGCCGCGAGCCGGTCGGCCATGACGGCGAGGCTGGGTGCAGGCGTCACCGGCGCGAGCCCCGGGATCGGCAGGCGGCTCGCCTGCCCGCCGACGATGCCCGCGTCGTCATAGGCCTTTTTGATCGGCCCCTTCTGGATGATGTTATAGCCGAGCCCCGCCGTGTGGGTGAGCAGCTGGCGCACCGTGATCGGCCCCTTCGCGGGCCGGACATCGGTGATCGACCCGTCGGGCGTATTCTGAACCTTCACGTTCGCGAAGGCGGGCAGGAAATCGGCGATCGGCTGATCGAGCTTCATCTTGCCGTCCTCGATCAGCAGCATGGCGGCGGTACCCGTGACTGGCTTGGTCATCGAATAGAGACGCCACAGCGTGTCGGGACCGACCGGCGTCGCCGAATCGTTCGACTGAACCCCGGCGCCGAGGAACAGCGGCGCCTCCTGCCCCTTGCCGATAGCGGCGAGCGTACCCGCGAGTTCGCGCCGCTCGACGAAGCCTTTGATGAACGCGTTGGTCGCGGGATAGAGCGCGGCGCCGTCGGCCTTCCACGCGAGCGCGGCGCGCGGCAGCAGCGCCGCGGCGCCGCCCAGCGCCATCCCGCCCATCAGCGCGCGGCGCGAAACCATCATGTTCATGCGTCTCTCTCCAGCATCTTGTCGGTCAATTTGCGATAGAGCGTCGGCAGCCCCGCCGCGTCAAGGTCCGCGATCGGCCACCATTCGCCTTCCGCTGCGGCATCGGGGACTTCGCGCCGCACCAGGGTCAGCGTCAGGTCGAAATGGGTGAAGCCATGGTCGACGCTGGTGATTCCCGACTCGGCGGGACGCGCGTCGGTCCAGTCGCCGCCGGGCAGCGCACGCATCCCGCCGAGCATGCCCTTGTCGGGGCGGCGGACCAGCCAGATGGCCGCATCGCGCTCGATCCAGTGCGCGAGGCCGTGGCGATGCGGCTTCGCCTTTTTCGGCGGCTTGACCGGCAGGCGCTCGACGTCGGCGCGCCCGCGCGCGTGGCAATCGGCCATCAGCGGGCAGATCGCGCACGCCGGTGCGCGCGGCGTACAGATGGTTGCGCCCAGATCCATCAGCGCCTGCGCGAAATCGCCCGGCCGGCCCGCCGGCACCAGCGGCGCCAATGCCACGCGAATCTCGCGCTTCGCCATCGGCAGCGGCGTCTCGATCAGGCGGTGACGCGCGATCACGCGCTCGATATTGGCGTCGACGACCACCGCCGGACGGCCAAAGGCGATCGCCGCGACCGAGGCGGCGGTATAATCGCCGATCCCCGGCAGCGCGCGCAGCGCCGCCTCGCTATCCGGAAAACGTCCGCCATGGTCGCGAACGACCGCGCGCGCGCATGCGAGCAGGTTGCGCGCGCGGGCATAATAGCCAAGCCCCGCCCACGCCGCCATGACGTCGGCATCGTCGGCCGCGGCGAGATCGGCGACCGTCGGCCAGCGGCTGGTGAAGCGCGCAAAATAACCCACGACCGCGGCGACGGTGGTTTGCTGGAGCATCACCTCGGCCAGCCACACGCGATAAGGGGCGGGAACGGCGTCGCTCCCCGGCGCGATACGCCAGGGCAGCTCGCGCGCGGCGCGGTCGTACCAGCCAAGCAGGCGGGCGGCGAAGTCGCCCGCGACGCCGTCGATGATGCTGGAAGTCTGGACGCTCACCCCCCGCCTATGGCATGGCGCCGGGCATGGCGAAAGACGCGGGAGAGAATGGGCCGGCCAAAAAGGTCGGGGCCAAGGGCAAGGCGAAATCCGCCAAGCCCGCCGCGCGTCCCTACGAGCGCCCGCGCGGCGGCGAGGCGCGCTCGATTTCCGACCTCGTCCCCGAAATCGGCCGCACCGCCTTTCGCAAATTCGGGTTCATCCAGTCGTCGGTGGTCAGCCGCTGGCGCGAGATCGTCGGCGACCGGCTCGCCGACGTCACCCAGCCCGCAATGATCCGCTTTCCGGCCGGCCAGAAAGCGGGCGGCACGCTGCACCTCACGATCAGCGGCGCGCATGCGCCGATGCTCCAGCATGTCGCGCCCGACATCGTCGCCGCGGTCAATCGCTTCTTCGGCTATGCCGCGATCGCCGGCGTCCGCATGACGCACGGACAGGTCACCCCCGCCCCGCCCGTTCAGCCGCCGGCAATGCTCAAGCCCGTACCCGCCGAACTGGGGGATAGCCTGCGCGACATCGGCGACCCGGAACTGCGCACCGTGCTCGAACGCATGGCGGCAGGGCTGGCGACGCCGCCCAAGCTTCCCCGTATCAGCTAGGAAAGACGGATGTCCGCTTTTGACGACCCGCTTCTCGATCGCCGCACCGCGGTGCTGGCGCTTTCGGGCGCCGCGCTGACACTGCTCGCCGCGACGCCCGCCAAGCCCGCGGCCTGGTCGCAGACCGTCACCACCAGCCCGATCGGCGCCTTCCTCGTCGGCAACCCCGACGCCAAGGTGCGGCTCGTCGAATATTTCAGCTACACGTGTCACGTCTGCGCCGATTTCGCGAAAGCGGGCTCGCTGCCGCTCAAGACGCAATATGTCGATCGCGGGCTCGTCCTGTTCGAATATCGCAACCTCGTTCGCGACCCGGTCGACATGACCGCGGCGCTGCTCGCGCGCTGCGGCGGACCCAAGGCCTTTGCCGGCAATCACCAGGCGATCTTCGCCGCCTTCCCCGCGCTCATCGCCAAGATCCAGCAGGCCACCGAGGCGCAAACGAAGAGCTGGTTCGAGGGCACCACCGGCGAACGCGCGCGCAAGATCGCCGCCGGTACCGGCCTCGCCGCGCTGATGCGCGCCCGCGGCTACACACAAGCCCAGATCGACGCCGCGCTCGACAGCGAGGTCGCACAGGCCGAACTGACCGGCATGACCAACATCGGCCTCAACGCCGATCGTGTCCAAGGCACGCCCAGCTTTTTCGTCAACGGCCGCAACGCCGGTGTGACCGCATGGCCGGCGCTCAAATCGAAACTCGACCTTGCACTCAAGGCCTCGTAAAAGCCCCGCATTCCCTTCCGTGGAGAAAGAATGACATGACCGCATCGCTTCGTATCGCCCTTCTGTCTTCGTTCGGCGCGCTCGCCCTTGCCGGTTGCGGCGGCGGCGCAACCGACCAGAGCAAGGAGCAGGAGGTCGTCGCCAAGGTCGCGCCCCCTGCCGGCAAGAGCTGGTCGCAGGTCGTGCGCGTCGACGGCGATGGCGTCGTGATGGGCAACCCCGACGCGCCGATCAAGCTCGAGGAATATGGCGCCTTCACCTGCGGCCATTGCGCCCAGTTCGCCAAGGATTCGCACGAAGAGCTGAAGCGCGATTTCGTCGACACCGGCCGCGTGTCGTACAAGCTGACGCCGTTCATGCTCCACCCGGTCGACGCGATTTCGGGCGCCATCGTCAAATGCACCGGCCCCGACCGTTTCTTCCCGCTCGCCGATGCGACTTTCCTCGAACATGAAGCCTTCATCGCGGGTGCGTCGAAGCCGCAGCCGGGGATCGAAGAAGCGATGAAATTGCCGCCGGCACAGCGCTTCACCGCGCTCGCCAAGGGCTGGGGCATCGACCAGTTCTACCAGCAGCGCGGCGTCCCCGCCGCCACGATCCAGCAGTGCCTTGCCAAGGTCGAAAATGTCGAGGCGATCGAGAAGGGCACCAACGCCGGGGTCGAGAAATATCAGATCACGGGTACGCCGACCTTCATCATCAACGGCCAAGTCGCCGAAGGCGTTGCTTCGTGGGGCCCGCTGCGCGACCGCCTGCGCACGATGGGCGCGCGCTGATCCTGATTTGAAGCAAGGGGCGGGCGAAACCTGCCCCTTGCGACTCCCCCGGCCACGCGGCATGACGGTTCGCAGGGGGATATGTGACACCAAGGTTGCACCAGCTCCGATTCGACGCGCTGCACGGGGATAGCCCGTGCAGATAAAGCGGCTGCGCCTGACCGGTTTCAAAAGCTTCGTCGAACCCACCGAATTGCGCATCGAACCCGGGCTGACCGGAGTCGTCGGCCCCAATGGCTGCGGCAAGTCGAACCTGCTCGAAGCGATCCGCTGGGTGATGGGCGAATCATCGCCCAAATCGATGCGCGGCGGCGGGATGGAGGATGTCATCTTCGCCGGCACCTCGTCGCGCCCAGCCCGCGATTTTGCCGAGGTCGCGCTGCATTGCGACACCGAAGGCGCGCTTGTTGCAGGGCTGTCCGACGGCGGCGACGGCGACGATCTGGAAGTGATCCGCCGTATCGAGCGCGGCGCGGGCAGCGCGTATCGCGCCAACGGCCGCGACGTGCGCGCCAAGGATGTCGCGCTGATCTTTGCCGACGCCGCGACCGGCGCGCACAGCCCTGCGCTGGTCAGCCAGGGCAAGATCGCCAATGTCATCGCGGCCAAGCCGACCGATCGCCGCGCGATGCTCGAGGAAGCGGCCGGCATCGCCGGGCTCCACGTGCGCCGCAAGGACGCCGAGCAAAAGCTGCGCGCGACCGAAACCAACCTCACCCGCCTTTCCGAAATCGTCGCCGACATGGAGGTGCGCGCCAACGCGCTGCGGCGGCAGGCGCGTGCGGCGGAGAAGTATAAGAAACTCTCCGACGATATCCGCGTCGCCGAAGGGCGGCTGATCTATGCGCGCTGGCGCGACGCCGCCGCCGCCGCCGATCAGGCGCGCCGCGATGCCGATGCCGCCGAAGCCGCGGTGAAGACTGCGCAGGACGAACTCGAAACGATATCGAAGGCACAGGCCGAGGTTGCGACGCGCGTCGCTTCGGCGCGGAGCGATGCGCAGGCGCAGCGCGATGCGCTCGCCGAAGTCACCGCGACGCAAGTGCGCTTGCAGGGCGAGGAGCGTGCGGCGCTACAACGGCTCGAAGATCTCGCGACGCAGCAACGGCGTATCGCCGACGACCGCGCGCACGAGGGCGAGCTTGCGCGCGAAGCGCATGCCGCACTGACCGCACTCGACGCCGAAACGAAATCGCTCGCGAACGACATCGCCGGACACGACGCCGGAAAAGCCGCGCTCGCCGAAGCCAATCTCGCAGCGCAAGCACGCCTTCGCGATGCCGAGGTCGCGCTGGCGCAGGCGCGCGCCAAGGCGGCAAGCGAGGCGGCCGACCGGCGCATCGCGGTGTCGGCGCGCGACGGCGCCGAAGCCGCCGTGCGCCGCGTTGCAGGCGACAAGGCCCGTGTCGACGCCGATATCGCTGCGCTTGGCGACAGCGCCGCGCTCGCCGCGACGCATGCCGAAAGCGTGAAAGCCGCCGAAGCCGCCGAAACCGCTATCGGGGCGGCCGAAACCGCGCTGCAAGAGGCCGAGGCGGATCGCGAAGCGGTCGCCGCCGAACTCACCGGAATCGAAAAGGGCCTCGCCGAGGCACGCGCCGCGCTCGCCGCGCTCGAAGGCGAGGCATCGACGCTCGAACGCGCACTCGCCGCCGCGCGAAGCGACGAAAGCCGCGTCCTCGACCAACTTCGCGTCGCCCCGGGTTATGAAGCCGCGCTCGCCGCCGCGCTCGGCGACGATCTCGACGCGGGAACCGACAAAGATGCCCCGCGTAGCTGGGGCGGCGCCGATACGGCGAAGGGCGACCCGCCGCTGCCCGCGGGGACGAAGCCGCTCGCAGAATTTGTGCAGGCGCCCGTCGCGCTCGCACGTCGTCTCGCACAGGTCGCGGTGGCCGATACCGACGGCGGACAGCCGCTCGCGGTCGGCCAGCGTCTCGTCACGATCGATGGCGTGATGCGCCGCTGGGACGGCTTCGTCACGCGCGGCGACGGCGCGACCGCGACCGAACGGCTGCAACGCCAGAACCGCCTCGACGCGCTCGCCGCGCAGCGCCCGCAGGTCGAACTGGGCGTGCAGGAACTCCGCGACCGCCGCGACGCCGCCTCTGCAAAGGCGTCCGAGCTGACCGCAGCCGCGGCCGCCGCACGCAAGGCGCTCGCCGCGGCCGATGAAGCGCGCCGGGCCGCGCTGCGCGCCGCCGACCAGGCACAAGCCGCGCTCGACCGCCACCGCGACGCCGCAGCACTGTTCGACCGCCGCCTTGCCGAGATCGCCGAAGCCGCCAAGGAGGCGGCCGAAACGCTGTCGACACACGAAGCCGCGCTCGCCGCGCTGCCCGACGACAGCATCGCGCGCGCCGCGCTCGAAGCCGAAGAGCAAGCGGCCGAACGCGCACGCACCGATGCCAGTACCGCGCGCGATGCATTGGCGGCGCACGAGCGCTCCCTCGCCGGCCTCAGCGAACGGCAGGCGGTCGTCAGCGCCGAGATCAAAAGCTGGAAAGCCCGCGCGGGTGAAGCCGCGCGGCGCGTGACCGAAATGGACAAGCGTGCCGACGCGCTCGCCGCCGAAGCCGCCAAATTGGCCGACGCGCCCGCCAAGCTTGCCGAACAGCGCGCCGCCGCCGAGGCGCAGCAGGAGGCGCTGCGCGACAAGGTCGCCATGGCCGAAGCGCAGGAACGCGCCGCCGAAGCCGCGCTGCGCGAGGCCGAAACCGCACTTAATGCGATCCGCGAGCGCGTTTCCGCCGCGCGCGAGACCCGCGCCGGGGCGATCGCGCGCTCCGAAAATGCCGAGCTGCGCCGCATCGAAATGGGGCGCCTGTCGGGCGAACGTTTCGAATGCCCGCCGCCGCTGCTGCCGCAAAAGGCCGGGTTCGAAAGCGCAAGCGTCGGCGACGCCAACGCCGAATCGGCGCAACACGACCGGCTGATCGCCGACCGCGAACGGCTCGGTCCGGTCAATCTCGTCGCCGCCGACGAACTGGTCGAACTCGATAGCGAGCGCGAGAAGAACGCCGCCGAGATCGAGGAGCTGACGCAGGCGGTCCACCGCCTCCGCGGGTCGATCGGCAATCTCAACCGCGAGGGCCGCGTGCGCCTGCTTGCGGCGTTCGAGGCGGTGAACACCCATTTCCAGCGCCTGTTCACCACCCTGTTCAACGGCGGGCAGGCGCATCTCGAACTGGTCGATTCGGACGACCCGCTCGAGGCGGGACTCGAAATCATGGCGCAGCCGCCGGGCAAGCGGCTCGGCACGCTCACCCTGCTGTCGGGCGGCGAACAGGCGCTGACCGCGGTCGCGCTGATCTTTGGCCTGTTCCTGACCAACCCCGCACCGATCTGCGTCCTCGACGAGGTCGATGCGCCATTGGACGACGCCAATATCGAGCGTTTCTGCGACCTGCTCGACCGCATGGCGCGCGAAACCAACACACGCTACCTGATCGTCACCCACAATGCGGTGACGATGGCGCGCATGCACCGCCTGTTCGGGGTGACGATGGTCGAGCGCGGGGTGAGCCGCCTCGTTTCGGTCGACCTCGGCGGCGCCGAAGAACTGCTCGCGGCCGAATAGGCGGCTAGGGCGCGCTGCCGACCACCAGCATCGCGGCAAAGATCAGCAGGCCGGCAAAACGGTTGCTGCGGAACTTCGCGAGCGCATCCTCGCCATTCGCGGGGTCGAGCGTCACCACCTGTCCGGTGAGGTGCACTGCGGCGGGAAGCAAGGCCACCAACACCAGCGGGTCGGGCCGCACCGCCCACAGCGCGCCGCCCCAGCAAGCGAGCGCAACCGCGTAGCACATCGCGACGCCGCCCTTCACATGGCGTCCCATCGCGCGCGCGCTCGACTTCACGCCGATCAGCATATCGTCCTCGATATCCTGGAGCGCATAGATGGTGTCGTACCCGATCACCCACGCGATGCACCCGGCGTAAAGCAACGGCAGCGCCAGCCCGTCCTGCCCGCCGACCGCGACCCACGCGACGAGCGCGCCCCAGCTGAAGACGAGGCCCAGCCACGCCTGCGGCCACCAGGTGATCCGCTTCATGAACGGATAGCCGGCGACGAGGATCAGGCTCGCCAGCGCGACAATCTGTGCCGGACGCGGCAGTTGGAGCAGCACGAGCAGGCCGACGAGCGAGAGCAACAGGGTCCACAGCAGGGCGTTCCGTACCGACACCGCGCCGCTCGCGACCGGGCGCGACGCGGTGCGCGCAACCTTCGCATCGAGGTCTCGGTCGACGATGTCGTTATAGACGCAGCCCGCGCCGCGCATCGCGATCGCGCCGATCAAGAACCAGAGGAACAGCGGCCAGTGGCTGATCGCGCCGCCGCCGAGCGCCAGCGCCCACGCGCACGGCCAGTAGAGGAGCCACCAGCCGATGGGCCTGTCGAAGCGTGCGAGCAGCGCATAGGGCCGCGCTGCGGACGGCAGCAGGGCCACGAAACCGCGAAGCTGGCTGTCGGGAGGATGTGTGGCAGTCATCGGCAGCGGCGCGTGTAGCAGCGGCGGCGCCCGCGATAAATGGCTTATTAGATCCGGCAGCCGCGGATGATCAGGAGCAGGTCGAAACGGTCACCGACGGCGAGGGATTGTAGACCTGCGAAAGGTCGCGTCCTTCGCGGATATTGAACGCCGCGGTCGACCGCATCCGCTGCGTCCCCAGCGCCTTTCCATAGAGCAAGGGCTCATAGTCATAGACGATCTCGACGAACATCACCGCGGTGCCCGTCGACGCCTTGATCTCCGCGCCCGCCGGTCCCATTCCGAGGAAGTCGGTGCCCGTCGCGCCCGTACCTTGCGGACCATATTCGGAATCGACGTCGAGGTTGCCATAGCAGCGCTGCCAGTGAATCCACTGGCCATCGTCTTCATTCTGTTCGAGGCTGGAGAGGATGACACGCCCCCGCGTCGCGAAATTCAGGCCCTTTGCCTGTTCTTCGACCCCGGTGAACACTTCGTTGATGTCGATCTCGCGGATCGAGGGTTGCGACAGGGCGCTTCCGAACGCGATGCGCGACGCATTGTCTGCCGCGCTGAGACCGATCTGGCTGATCCGCGTCTTGGTCAGCGTCACATTGGCGATTTCCAGGCCGGCAAAGCCGACCAGCACGAGGAACGGAATGGCGAAGGCCATTTCGACCATCACCGTCGCGCGGCAATCATGCCACAGCTGCACGATCGCGCGGCGCATAGAGGTCAGCCGGGCGATCATGTGCATTTCACCGGGTTGGCGTTGGTGCCGGCATTATAGGGCTGGTTACGCAGCACGGTCGATTGCTTGAGGATCGTCTTTTGCGGCTGCCCCAGCATCGACCACACCGGCAAGATCCGGTTGAACTCCATCGACGCGGTATACAGCACGATGTCGTCGGCGCCGCCATTGCCGGCGCGGCCGCGATCGGCGTCCCAGCTGCCATTGGCGTTGATATCCTCGAAGCACTCGCCGGCGTCATATTGATTGTTGCCGTTCTTGTCCTTGAACGGTTCGGGTTTGCCGACCGCGTCGAAGCTGTCGTAGGTCTGGCGCGTGAAGGTGACGGTCGCCTTGCCGAACACATTCTTGACCGCCGTGCGGACCTTTTCGTCGAGCACGGCCTGGCTCGCGGCATTGCCCTCGAGCGTCGAATCGCGCGCGGCCTTGGCGACGGCGCCCTGCAACACCTGCCGGGCATAGAATTGCCAGCTATAGTCGAAGATGCCCATCAGGAGCAGCAGGAAGAGCGGCGCGGTCAGCGCGAACTCGGTGATCGCGGTGCCGCGCTGATGCCCCCGAAGGCGGCGCGCGAGGTTGGTGAGGCGCCGGGTCATTGCGACAACCTCAGACGCGAAATCTGGTCGGCGATCGACTGGAAGATGCCCTTCAGCTTCGTCGCGCTACCTGTCTGATACGCCTTGCCGACCGTCGCGCAATTGGTGAGCTGGCTGTTGAGCGTCACGCCGAAACCTATCACCCAGATGACGACCGGCGCGTCATTCTTGCCCACGGGCATATTCTTCGCCCGGGCGCAGAGCTGTTCGAAGCGGTTGTTGTGGCGGGCGACCGCATTGTCATCGCTCGTCGCGCCGATCCGTGCGATCACCTGTTCCTGCCCTTGGTGCGAAAAATTGCTGCGCGGCGCGGTCATCGTGCCGTCGGTCATGAAGATGATATGGCGACTGATCGGACGCTTGTTCGTCACCGTGGTATTCTCGGTAGCGAAAAGGCCGGTCGGCGAAATCAGACGCGCGCCCCACGCCATGCCCGAATCATGGTAGGTAAAGCCTTGCGGCTTCAACTCGGCGATCTTGTCCTTGAACTTCTGCTTCCCCGCCGCATCCATTTCGGTCAGCTTCATCGCGGGCGGCGGGCACGCGCCGGTGTCGACGTTGATGTCTTCGGCCGCCTTGCCGAAGCTGGTCCGGTTGGTCGTGGTGTCGTCGACGGCGGATCCCGAACGGCTGTACGCGAAATCGGCGAGGAACATTTTCCATTTGGTGTCGTCGCTCGACGTCGGCACCATGTTGATGTCCATGTCATACGCCCCGGCCGGCGCAGTCGTGGTCTGATTAAAGGCGGTGGTCTTGCGCTCCATGATGCAGCCGTCCCAGTTGGACGTGAGATTGGCGCCATTCGTCCCGGTGTTGAAGGTCATGTTCGCGCCGCCCTTGCCGCCCGAGACATTGAACGTCCGGTCTTCGTAGCGATATTTGTCGAAACTCCCGTTGCTTTTGTAGCGCGGCGAGCGCGACGGCACCGTCACAGAATCGGAAATCCACGCGGGATTGGCTGTATTAAGAATGGCGCCGACATTGACCGTGCCGCTGTACGGAACGATCCCGAAGCGCAGGCGGCCATCGCCGATCTCCGCCTTGGTCAGCGTATCGAAGAACACCATCGACGCGTCGCGCAGCGCCTGGATCTTCGACACCGAATCGCCCGGATTGGTCGCTTCCATCGACCCGGTGACGTCGAGGACGAGGACCACGTCGGTGTTCGAAATTTCAAGTTTCGCGGCGCAATTGGCCGTCAGGTTGAACTGATCGGTCCCGAACATGAACATGATCGCCGACGGCAAGGTCGCGCTGGCGGTGCCGTTGACGTCGGTCTTGTTGCTGCTCGCCGTCGACGTGAAGCTGATATTCTCGCTGCCGTAGATATTGGCGGGAAAGTTGAAGTTGAACATCTTGTTCGCTTCGGCCTTCGGGGGATCATTATAGTCCCCGCCCGCCATCGCGCGGCGGCCGGCAAGCACGCCGGCATCGCACGCCTGCTGCAAGCGCAGCTGGGTCATATAGGCGCGGCCGATGTCGACCGCCGAACCGACGATCCCGATAACCGGCACGACAGCGGCAGCCGTCAGCATCAGGGCGTTGCCGCCCTGATCGCGCAGAAGCTGTTTGGCGCCGAGCCGCACGCGGCTCAATACGGTCCCTCGCATGGTTTAAACCCCTCTTCGGCCCGCGGCACGCCCCACCAGATGGGCCGCTGGTAAACTCGCACTAGGGGAGGACTGCTTACCAAAATGCTAATCGGGGACAGCGGCTTCGGCCGATATCGGCAGTTTTGACCCGGATCGGGACACAGGCGATCACCTCGTGGCAAAGGATGCACAAAATACCGCCTTCTGCTATTCGCACGGCCATGCCCGCGACTCCCGCCTGGCCCCCTGCCAGCACGCCCCGCCTGTTCGTCGATTTCCCGCTGGGACCCGATGCCGCACCGCTGATCGACGGCGCCGCCGCGCATTATCTGCTCGGCGTGATGCGGATGAAGGCGGGCGACCCCGTGCTCTTGTTCGACAATCGCAGCGGCGAATGGCTCGCGGTCATCGCCGACGCGGCGAAACGGTCGCTGACGCTGCGCATCGAGCGCCAGATGCGCGCGATCGAGCACGTCCCCGACCTCTGGCTCTGCTTCGCGCCGGTCAAGAAGGCGCGGCTCGACTGGATCATCGAGAAGGCGACCGAGCTGGGGGTCGCGCGGCTGCAGCCCGTTATCACCGAGCGCACGATCGTCGAGCGCGTCAAGCAGGAGCGGATCGAAGCGCAGATCGTCGAAGCGTGCGAACAATGCGGGCGCACCGCGCTTCCGACGCTAGCCGAACCGGTCAAGCTGCCGCAGCTGTTGAAGGACTGGCCGGCGGATCGCACGCTGCTGTTCGCCGACGAAGCCGGCGGCGTCCCACTCGCGAAGGTCGACGCACCGGCGCCGGCGGCGATCCTGACAGGCCCCGAAGGCGGCTTCACCGACCGCGAGCGCGATATGCTGGTGGCGCACGCCGCGGTGCGCCGCATCGCGCTCGGCCCGCGCATCCTGCGGGCAGAGACCGCCGCGATCGCCGCGGTCAGCCTGTGGATGGCACAGCATGGCGACTGGTCGGTCGAATAGGGCAATATTGTCCCACGGCCGAACAGAAACGCGGCCAAGTCACCGATTTTAACCGGATATTAGCTATGCGGACGCCATAGCGGCGCCATGCAACGGCGGGACCAGAGCCGATACCGCTGGCGTGGGGGCCAGTGTTTGCAGTCTGTGCGAGCATGTATCATGCTTGTCTGGCTGGCCTTCGGGCTGGCCGCGAATCCCGCCGCCGCACAGACCACGAGCAGTTACAGCAACACGACGACCGGCACGATCAGCGAAAGCGCGACATCGTGCACCAGCCCGATGGTGCGGAGTTTCACCGTCGCCGCCAACGCGCAGGTCACCGACGTCAATATCGGTGTCCAGTTCACGCACACATACCGCGGCGATGTCCGGGCCACATTGACCTCGCCGTCGGGTACGGTGGTCAACCTGATCACCAATATCGGGACATCGACGGACAATCTGAACGTCCTGTTCGACGACAGCGCCGCCGCGAGCATCACGACACACACCTCGAACAATGATTCGACCGCGACCGCGCCGCCCTATCAGCGGACGTTCCGCCCGCAGGGCACGCTCGCGAGCTTCAACGGCGATGGATCGGCGGGCACCTGGCAGCTCACCATCTGCGATTCGCTGAATGGCGACAGCGGCGCCTTCACGCGGTCCGACCTGACGCTGACGACGGTGCCGCTGTCGCCCTACGCCGACCTGTCGCTGACCAAGTCGGTGAGCAACGCCGCACCGGCGTCCGGGACCAGCATCGACTATGTGCTGAGCGTCACCAACGCGGGCGCGTCGACGCTGACCGCGACGGGCGTCACGGTACAGGACACACTGCCCGCGGGCTTCATCTTCACCAGCGCATCGGGTTTCGGCAGCTATAACAGCACGACCGGCGTGTGGACCGTCGGCAGCATCCCGGCAGGAACGACGCGCACGCTGACGATCACCGGCACCGTTGCAGCGAGCGCAGGCGCGAGCGTCACCAATATCGCCGAGATCAGCGCCTCGTCGGCGTTCGACCCCGATTCGACCCCAGGCAACGGCGCGGCGGGCGAAGATGATAGTGACAGCGCGACCTTCACCGTGTCGGGTACCCGCATCGCGGGAACGCCGCCGACGCTCGTCTGCCCGGTCGGCACGACGGTGCACGACTGGGACAGCGTCAGCTGGCCCGCGGGGACGACAAACGGCAGCTATGCCCTGACCGCGATCGGCACGATGAATTTCAACATCGCGATCAGCGGCGGCAGCTTCCTCAGCAACGCGACCTACGGCGGCCAGTCGCCGACGCGGCAGAACGCCGTTACCGGGGGGCTTGCGCCTGCGCAATTTTCGATATTCCAGATCGCCGATTTCACCAGCCAGGCAGGCGCGATCACCTCGACGATCGCCTTGCCGACCGCGGTGCCCGGCGTGCAATTTCGCGTGTTCGACATCGATTACGCAGCAGGGCAGTTCGCCGACCGCCTGACCGTCATGGGCAGCTTCAACGGCGCCCCGGTCACCCCCACGCTTACCAATGGCGTCAGCAATTATGTCATCGGCAACAGCGCCTATGGCGATGCCACCTCGGCCGACGGCAGCGCCAACGGCAATGTCGTCGTGACCTTTGCCGCGCCGGTCGACACCATCGTCATCACCTATGGCAGCCACGGCCTTGCGCCCGCCGATCCCGGTCAGCAGGGGGCCGCGATCCACGATCTCACCTTCTGTCGCCCCACGACCAACCTGACGATCGCAAAGACGAGCAGCGTCGTCAGCGATCCGGTGAACGGCACGACCGATCCCAAGGCGATCCCCGGCGCGACAATGCGTTACTGCATCCTCGTCACCAACAACGGCAGCGGCACCGCGACCGGCATTAATATCGCCGACGCGCTGCCCGCCAGCACGACCTTCGTCCCGGGCTCGCTGCGCAGCGGCACAAGCTGTGCCAGCGCGACGACGGTCGAGGACGATAATGCGAGCGGCGCCGACGAAAGCGACCCGTTTGGAGCGTCGATCACCGGCACAACCGTCGCCGCAACCACGCCGACGCTGCTGCCCACGAACGCGATGGCGGTTGCCTTCGATGTGACGATCAACTGATGCTCGGCCGTACCCGCCTCGTGCGACGCGGCGTCCTCGCCGTTGTTGCCGCAGCGCTGGCGACCGCACCGCCCGCATCGGCGCAGCGCGTGATCGTCAATCCGTCGTTCGAAGCGAACAATCCGCAAGGCGCCGGTGCGGCTAATTATGAAATCTATTCGAACGGCTCGGTCACCGGGTGGGATTCGGCGTCGGGCGAGATCGAGCTGTGGGACACGAATTTCCAGGGCGTGCCCGCCTATGAAGGCTCGGTCTTTGCCGAAATGAACGCGAATGTCCCCGGCGCGCTCTACCAGAATATCTGCATGGTGACCGGCGAGACGATCGGCTGGACCTTTGCCCACCGGGCGCGCTCGGGCGGCCCGGCGACGCAGACTGCGCGCTTCCAGATCGCCAGCAGCACGGGCACGCTGATCCAGAGCCTCGCGAGCCAGTCCTCGACAGTGAACAATGTCTGGAACGTCAACACCGGGTCGACCACCTATAACGGCGCGTCGGGGGTGCAGCGCGTCCAGTTCATCACCACCGACGCGGGCAGCCTCGGTAATTTCCTCGACGACATCCGGATCACGCTCAATCCCTTCGTCGAACTGTCGACGGCGAGCGCCTCGGGGGTCGAATCGATCGCGTCGGCGAACCTGCCGGGGCTGCTCGTCAGCGGCACTTTGTTCACGCCGCGCACGGTCAATGTCAGCATCACCGGCGGCACGGCGACGCGCGGCACCGACTATACGACGCCCGGCGGCGGCGCGAACTTCACCGTTACCATTCCAGCGGGGACGTACCAGAATGTCACCGTCCCGCTCGGCATCCAGATCGTCGACGACACCGCGACCGAGGGCAGCGAGACGATCCAGATCGCGCTGAACAGCGGCACCGGATATACCGTGTCGAGCACGTCGAGCTGTGGCGGCGCGGCACGGAGCGCCAGCACCTATACGATTACCGACAATGACTCACCCGTCGTGCTCGCCAAGAATTGGACGAACGGGATCGCGGGCGACGCGGTGAGTCTGTCGATCGCGGGCGGGGTCTTGCCGACCGCGGGCAACTCGACCGTCGGCGGCGCCGCGACCAACGCAACGGCCATCGCCACCCCCGGCAGCACGCTAACCCTGACCGAGGCCTATACCGCCGGCAATGCGGCGAATTACACCAGCAGCCTCGAGTGCCGGCGCAACAGCGACAATGCGGTGGTCGCGACATCGGGGAGTGGACTCAGCCGCACCGTCGTCATGCCGTCGGGCACCTCGCTCACTTGCAGCTGGACGAACAGCCGTAAATCGGCGACGCTTGTTGTGCGCAAGACCTGGGTCAATGCGCAGGTCGCGAATGCGGTGACGGTCGCGACGAGCGGCCTGATCAACAACGCCAGCCTCGCCTCGGTCGCGAACAGCGCGAACGAGACCGACACCAACGCCGCGGTTACCGTCTATGCCGCTGAAAGCGCCGTCCTCAGTGAAATCTTCACGGTTGGCAACGGGGCCAATTATGCGCAGGCGCTCGCCTGCACGGGCAATGCCACCGCGCTCGCCGGCAATGTGCTCACGATCGCGGCCGCCGATACCGCCATCGTCTGCACCTTCACCAACACCTATGTCGTACCGCTGTCGATCGCCAAGGCCTCGCTGGCGTACAGCGACCCGGTGAACGGCCTGACCAACCCCAAATTGATCCCCGGCGCCTTTGCCAACTACAGCCTGACAATCACCGCGCCCACGGGCACCGCGCCGACCAGCAACAGCGTGATCGTCACCGACGCGATCCCGGCGAACCTCAGCCTGTTCGTCGGCACCTACGCGCCCGGCCCAGGCCCGATCCTGTTCGCGCCGGGTGGCAGCGGGCTGACCTATGGCTTCACCAGCCTGTCGAACAATGCCGACGATCTCGAATTTTCGAACAATGGCGGTGCCAGCTGGACCTATGCGCCGACCGCCGATGCCGACGGCGTCGACCCGGCGATCACCCACGTCCGCATCCGGCCCAAGGGCGCGATGGCGCCGGGTTCGAGCTTCACGATCAACTTGCGCGCGCGCGTCAAATAGCGCGCGAACAACAGCCGATTGCATTCTGTACCGAACCGTATAATGGCGCGATATGAGCACGCGCACCGCCTCGGACAGCAACGATCCCATCGTCGAAAGCCGCGACCAGCTCGCGGCCCCCATGATCAAGGGCGAAAAGCCCAAGGACCGCTGGCGCATCGGCACCGAGCACGAGAAATTCGTGTACCGCACCGCCGATCACCGTGCGCCCAGCTATGACGAACCAGGCGGCATCCACGACCTGTTGATGGCGCTCACGCGTTTCGGCTGGGAACCTGTGATCGAGGGCGGCAAGGTTATCGCGCTTGCCGGCACCGACGGCACGGTCAGCCTCGAACCCGCGGGGCAATTGGAACTGTCCGGCGCGCCGCTCGAAAACCTCCACCAGACCTGCGCCGAAACCGGCCGCCACCTGAAACAGGTGAAAGAAGTCGGCGCCGAACTCGGCCTCGGCTTCCTCGGCCTCGGCATGTGGCCCGACAAGACGCGCGCCGAACTCCCGATCATGCCCAAGGGGCGCTACAAGATCATGCTCGACCATATGCCGCGCGTCGGCACGATGGGACTCGACATGATGCTGCGCACCTGCACCATCCAGACCAATCTCGACTATTCGTCCGAGGCCGACATGGTGCAGAAGTTCCGCGTGAGCCTCGCGCTGCAACCGCTCGCGACTGCGCTGTTCGCCAGCTCGCCCTTCACCGAGGGCAAGCCCAACGGCTATATGTCGTACCGCAGCCATATCTGGACCGACACCGATCCCGCGCGCACCGGGATGCTGCCCTTCGTGTTCGAGGAGGGCTTCGGCTATGAACGCTATGTCGACTATATGCTCGACGTGCCGATGTATTTCGTCTTTCGCGACGGCAAATATATCGACGCCGCGGGGCAGAGCTTCCGCGATTTCCTGAAGGGCGATCTGCCTGCTTTGCCGGGCGAGAAGCCGCGCCTCTCCGACTGGAACGATCACCTCTCGACCGCCTTCCCCGAAGTGCGGCTCAAAAGCTTCCTCGAAATGCGCGGCGCCGACGGCGGCCCGTGGAACCGCATCTGTGCGCTGCCTGCATTGTGGGTCGGCCTGCTCTACGACCAGAGCGCACTCGACGCGGCGTGGGATCTCGTCAAGGGCTGGGGCATCGAGGAACAGCAGACGTTGCGCGATGCCGTGCCGAGCGAGGGCCTCGACGCCCCCGCCCCCGGCGGCGGCACCGTCGGCGAACTCGCACACCGCGTCCTCGACATCGCGGCCGCGGGGCTCGCGGCGCGCGGCGAGGTCAATTCGATGGGCGACAATGAGGTCGGTTTCCTCGAGCCACTGCGCCGCATAGCCGCGAGCGGCAAGTCGCCGGCGCACGACCTGCTCGACCGGTATGACGGCCCGTGGGGCGGCGATCTTTCCAAAATCTATGACGAGTTGAGCTTCTAGCAACGCGTCCGGGGCCGGGAACGCCCGCCCCCAAAGTGCAGCAATTGCGCAACACTGCTGACACGAACGTCAGCGCACCCCGCTTCGGCGATTGATTGCGCGCGCCCGCGAAGCCAAACAGGCTCCGGTTTTTCCACTCTCCCATCGTCAACTCTGTTTCAGGAAGCTCGCCCATGCGCCACTTTCCTTCCACTATCGCTATAGTCATCGCCCTCGCCGCCGCCGGCTGGGCCGTCCCCGCCGCCGCACAGGACGCGCCCGCCGCGACCGACGACGCCGGCCTCGGCGAAATCATCGTCACCGCGCAGCGCCGCGAACAGAATATCCAGGACATCCCGCTTTCGGTCGACGTCGTCAGCGGCGCCAAGCTCGACGCGATCAATTCGGGCGGCGGCGACATTCGCGCGCTCGCCGGCCGCGTTCCCAGCCTCAACATCGAAAGCTCGTTCGGCCGCACCTTCCCGCGCTTCTATATCCGCGGACTCGGCAATACCGATTTCGACCTCAACGCGTCGCAGCCGGTCAGCCTCGTCTACGACGACGTCGTGCTCGAAAACCCGATCCTCAAGGGCTTCCCGATCTTCGACCTCGACCGCGTCGAAGTGCTGCGCGGACCGCAGGGCACCTTGTTCGGCCGCAACACGCCCGCCGGCATCGTGAAGTTCGACAGCGTGCGTCCCGACCGCGACGGCGGTTATATCAAGGGCAGCTACGGCCGTTTCGATTCGATCAATATCGAGGGTGCGGCCGGCGGCCACCTCTCCGACACCGTCTCGGCGCGCCTTTCGGCGATGTACCAGCGCCGCAGCGACTGGGTCGACAATCTCGCAACCCCCGGCAAGAACGACCTCGAAGGCTATGAGGATTTCGCGGTCCGCGGCCAACTCCAGTTCGAGCCGACCGACCAGCTCAAGCTGCGCTTCACCGGCCAGTATCGGAATTTCGACGGCACCGCGCGCGTGTTCCGCGCCAACATCTTCCGTCCGGGCAGCAACGACCTGATCTTCTACCCCGGCGTGCAGAACCCCGGCCAGACGCCCGCCGCGGCGGTCGATTTCGACCGCAATGTCGTGCGCACCGACGGAATCAATTTCCAGAAGCTCGAGCTCTATAACGCCGCCGCGACGCTCGAATATGACTTCGGCCCGGTCACGCTGACCTCGGTCACCGCTTACTGGAACGGCAATTACGACAGCCGCGGCGACGTCGACGGCGGGTTCGGCGCCAGCTTCCTGCCGAATTCGGGTCCGGGGATCATCCCCTTCCCCGCGCAGTCGCAGGACCAGGTACCCAGCCTCGACCAGCTCACGCAGGAAATCCGCATCGCGTCGAATCCCGGCAGCGCGATCGATTATCAGGCGGGCTTCTTCTACTTCGACGAAAATATCGACATCGGTTCGATCAATTACGACAACCCCACCGACACGACCCCCAGCGTCATCGCGATGCAGCGGCAGGATTCGCGCGCGTGGGGCTTGTTCGGGTCGGTCACCGTTCCTGTCACCGAGCAGCTCAAGCTGACCGCCGGCGCCCGCTATAACGAGGATCGCCGCCGCATGACGGTCGACCGCACCGGCTTCTTCGGCGCGATCGGCACGGGCTTTGCCGCGGTGAAGGACGACAATCTGACGTGGGACCTGTCGGCAACCTATGAAGCATCGGATGCGGTCAATCTCTATGCCCGCGTCGCCAAGGGCTATCGCGCGCCGAGCATCCAGGGCCGCGCGCTGTTCGTCTTCACCACGGTGCAGGACGCGATCAGCACCGCCGACAGCGAAACGATCATGTCGTACGAAGCGGGGATCAAGACCCAGTTCGACCGCCGCATCCGCTTCAACCTGTCGGGCTTCGTCTACGACCTCAAGGACGCACAGCTCACTGCAGTCGGCGGCACGATCAACACCGCGCGGCTGATCAACGTCGACAATGTCCACGGCTATGGCTTCGAAGCCGAACTCGACGCGCGTCCGGTCGACAATATGGTCCTGACCGCGGGCATCAGCTACAACAACGCCAAGATCGACGATCCCAACGCCTTCATCACCGGGTGCGGCGGCGGCTGCACCGTGCTCGACCCGGTTCGCCCCGGATCGCCCGGCATCTATTCGATCGACGGCAACCAGCTGCCGCAGGCGCCGAAATGGTCGATCAACTGGACCGCGGGCTATGGCGTGCCGGTCGGCAACGGCGAAGTCTATGTCTTCACCGACTGGGCGTACCGTTCGAAGGTCAATTTCTTCCTGTACGAATCGGCCGAGTTCAACGACGACCATATGCTCGAGGGCGGGCTGCGCATCGGTTACCGCACCGACCGCTATGACATCGCCGCCTTTGCGCGCAACATCACGAACGACGTGTCGGCGGTGGGTGCGATCGATTTCAACAATTTGACCGGCTTCGTCAACGAGCCCCGCATCTGGGGCATCGAGGCGGGTTATAAATTCTAGAAATGCTTCCGGTCCGCGCGGCTTTTCCTTTCGCGCGGACCGGCCTTCGCATCCGAATATTTCCATGTTATCATCGCCCTGCAATGATGTGGGAGACGATGATGCCCCGTTTGATCGCCAGCCTTGTCGCCATCGGCCTGTTGGCCAGCCCGGCCGCCGTTTTCGCGAGCGACGTGAACTCGGCCGCCGACTTTGGCGCCAGCGCCTATAGCAAAGCCGTCAGCATCTACCCGCACACGCGCGCGGAAGAACGCGAATGGCTGTTGCAGCGTCTCGACAAGCTATGCAGCAGCAAGCTGCGGTCCGATCAGCGCCGATGCGACCGCGCCTGGCGCATCATCGCCGACGGCTATGCGCAATTACAGGCTCGCCGCGCCGCCGAAGCGGCGAGCGCCACCACCGATCCGCTGAAGGATTAGGCGACCGGCCCGATCCGCGGGTCGGGTTCGAGCCGGATCAGCGGGCGCGTCCGCCCCGTCAACTTTGCAAACAGGCGCGGCACCAGTGCATTCGCCTGCGCCCAGTTCCAATAGGCCACATAGGCCGGATCGGCGAGGAGATGCTTTTCCTCGGTCTTGGCGCGCCAGTAATAGACGCCGCTGACAAGGCCGAGCAGCACAACGTTGCGTACGCCCTCGACCCAGCCGCCCGCGGTGACAAGGAAGGGCAGCGACCCGATCCACCAGGTCATATTCTTTGAAATATAGGCAGGATGGCGCGTGAAGGCATACGGCCCGTGGGTGATGATGCCGCGGTGCGTCAGGTTCGAAAAGCGGATTCCGAACGCCATCGTCGCCCAGCTGTAAACCGCAGTCAGCAGCACGAGCGCGATCGCCCAGGCGGTCAGCAACCCGTCGTGCCCCGCCAGCCAATAGCCCCAGTCGGAGCCGTACATCTGGTAGTCGAGCGGCCCGCCGCTCATCAGGATGAAGGGCGGGTAGCAGATGAGCGCCGCGACCCACGCCATGCCATAGGGATTGGCGGTGCGAATATGCGCGTCGAGCGGCTTCAGCGTCAGGATATAGCCCACCGTCGCGATATGGACGTCGATCAGATAGAGGAAATTGATCGTCCAGATCCCCGTCCTGTAGGGATTGGCGAGGACTTCGCTCATCGGCACGCTGACGAGGCCCGCAAAATTGCCGGGGACGATCGAGAGCATGAAGGCGGTAAAAAAGCCCTTCACCGCCCAGGCGCGCAGATGATGTCCGATGCCGCGGCCGTCGACGGGCTGTCCGGGCGCGATCAGCCAGCGGCCGAAGGCGTAGCAACCGTCGCGCGGCTCGACCATGCGGCGGTCGAGCCACAGCATATAGGGCACCGAAACGAGCAGCAGCCACGGAACCACGGTTTCGAGGAGGTTCATCGAAAAGGCGTAATTGCCCTCCCAATAATAGCGCATCGTCGCATAGGTCAGCGCGATCAGCCCCCATGTCGCCCACAGCCCGGCGAGCTTGGTCAGGCTGATATCGACCGTCTCGCGCCACGGACGACGCTGTGCCCAGTCGATGCCGGTCGAGGGATTGCGATGCACCTTGTCGACAAACACCGACCATAAAACCATCGGGATACCGCAGGCGAGCACGCTCGCGATCGCCGAGTTCGGCCCGCTCATCGGCCCGCGGGTGCCCCAGTCGACACCGAGGAAGGCCGCGATCTCGGGCGCGAAGCGCGCAATGAGCAAATAGCTCACCAGCCCCGCGAGTCCGACGATGCCGACCCCCGCGCTGACCGCCGAACGCGGGCGCACGTCGGCCGGCGCCGACGGGTCGCCCGCCGATTCGTGCGGGCCGGGTTGAGCAGAATTGGCCATGATATTCACCCGCTTAGCCCTAGCCGAAAATGGTAAGCAAGCCGTCAATACAAAAGGCCGATTCGCCCGCGATTTCCCGCCAGATTGGCAGCGTTCCCGCGCTTTGACACCGTTCACCGCGCGATGGTTTCGACTCGGCGCGACTCGGCGCGCAAAGATTCGCACCGCCCCCATCGGCCTGATACAGCGCGCATCAATCGGGGCGGAGGGCTCCAATAAAACACAAGATGGGGTCGCCACTTGTCATCGAAAAATATGGGTCTGCGCGATTTGCGCCAGCGTTTTTCTGCGCTGTTTCAGGACCATGAAATCTTCGTTCGCACGCACGGCCATGTCCGCTTCCTGCGCGTCAGCGCGGTCTGGCAAAAGCGCGTCGCGCTGATCGCTGCTGTCGTCCTGCTCGCATGGGCCGGCGCGACCTTGGCAGTGCTCGTCAACCAGCTCCTCACCTCGGGTGAACGCGCTGCGGTCGCACAGCAACAGGCCGCCGCCGCCGCTTCGGAAGCGCGCATCGCGAAATATCGCGACAATGTCGCCGAAACCGCCGCCGACCTCGAAGACCGGCAGGAACAGCTCGAGGAATGGTCGAAAGTCCATTTCGGCGTCGAACCCGCGGCGGTGACACCCGAGATTGGCACCGAAGGTGCTCCGGCGGCCGAAAAGGCCCCGCTCAAGACCAGCGCACTGATCGATCCGAACCTGCCGCCCGAAGCGCAGGTCCTCGCCCGCCTCGAAGCGCGGCAGGAAGATTTCGCGACGCGCCTGCTGACCGCGGTCAACGAGCGCGCGGCAAAGGCCGAGGGCGCCGTCGCCAAGCTCGGCATGAACCCTGCGGCGCTCGTCCGCAACGCCGCGGCAGGCCGCGGTGGTCCGTTCATCCCCTATCGCGGACGCGCCGGGCGCGCGAGCACGCTCGGCAAATCCTTTGCCGCGCTCGAAAGCGCGCTGTTTCGCATGGAGGTGCTCGAACGCACGCTCGTCGCGATCCCGTCGGGCCAGCCCGCCAATGTGCTGATGCTCTCGTCGAGCTTCGGCTATCGCAGCGATCCGTTCACCGGCGCCGGCGCGATGCACTCGGGACTCGACTTCCCCGGCCCGATCGGCACTCCGATCCTCGCCGCCGCCCCCGGCCGCGTCGTCTATGTCGGGCAGAAGTCGGGTTATGGCAACGTCGTCGAGGTCGATCACGGCCAGGGCATCCTGACCCGCTATGCCCACTTGTCGGGCTTTACCTCGACCGTCGGCGCGCAGGTCGCCGCGGGGCAGCAGATCGCCAAAATGGGCTCGACCGGCCGTTCGACCGGCAGCCACCTGCATTTCGAAGTCCGTTTGAACGGCGTCGCGGTGAACCCGCGCCGCTTCCTGGAGGCCAAAGCCGATGTTCTCGAAGTCAAAGACGACGCCCGACAGCGAGTCGGTTCCGTCGCTGCCGTCCGTGGTGCCCGCTAAGATGGCGACCGGAGCGCGTCATACGACCTTTTCGATCCTCGGATCGGATGTCGTCGTCACCGGCAATGTGGCCGCCAGCGTCGACCTGCACGTCGATGGAAAGATCGACGGCGACCTGAAATGCGCCAACCTCGTCCAGGGCGAGGCGAGCGAGATCAAGGGTTCGGTCGTCGCCGAAACGGCGAAGATCGCGGGCCTGCTCGACGGCGCGATCGAGGCGAAAACGCTGATCGTCCACGCCACCGCGCGGATCACCGGCGACGTGACCTATGAAAGCATCACGATCGAAAATGGCGGCAAGGTCGAGGGCAAGCTCAGCCACCGCCGCCACGGTGCGGGCGCCGCAAAAGCGCCGCCGCCGCTCGAGGTGATCGAGAACAAGTCCGCATCCGCCGGCCTCTGACGTTCCGATCCTGAAAAGGCCGCACCCACGGTGCGGCCTTTTTCAATTCGACCGCGCAACCTCGCGGCCCGGCGCGCGTCGGGTGACATCTTGGTGCCGCTGGACGACGACCCTGTTCCGTCCGCCGCGCTTCGCATCGTAAAGCGCCTCGTCGGCGAGCCGGTATAGCTGCTGGAAATCGCACGCCGGCCGCACTTCGGCGACCCCGACGCTGGCGGTGACCGATTGATCGCCAATGGCTTCTTCATGGTCGCAGGCAGCAATCCCGCGCCGGATGCTTTCGGCGAAGCGGGCAAGGATGATGCCTTCCATCCCGATCGTCAGCAGGCCGAATTCCTCGCCGCCGAGCCGCGAGACGGTGCACATCGGCCCCTCCCACCGCTCGATCCGCCGCGCGATGCCGCACAGCACCATGTCGCCCGCATCATGGCCGTGGATGTCGTTGATCGACTTGAACCGGTCGATATCGACGAGCAGCAAGGCCGCAGGCCAATTGTCGGCACGCGCGCGGTCGAGGAGCGGCGTCACGCTCTCGACGAAACCGCGGCGATTGGGCAGGCCGGTCAGCGGATCCCGCCGCGCGAGTTGCTGCGCCGTCGCTGCGGCGCTGCGCGCATGGTCGCGCTCGATCCGCAGGTGCGCGAGCCGCCGCGTCGCCGCGGCTGCGAGCCACAGCGCCTGCCAGGTCGCCGCGACGAGCACCAGCAGCTTCGATCCGCCGCCCCAGAAGCCATCCTCGACATCGACGATATGGACGATGGCGAGCATTGCCATCGGCAGCCCCCAAGCGGCAAGGAAATCGCGTGCCTCGACCGATCCGCGCCGCCACGCCCAGCCGACATAGGCGGTCACCGCCAGCAGGTCGGCGATGATGACCAATGCCAATATGTCGGCGAGCGGCCCGAGGCTGTCGCCGCGAATCAGCGCCAGCGGGATCCCCGCAACCCCTACGCCAAGACCGAGGACGAGCGCGGCGGTCCGAAGCCATTTCGGCCCCCTCCCGCGATCGACAGCCGTCACCGCGCTGACCGTCGCGAGCGCGATCGCAAGGCAGGCAAGAAAGGTGCATATCTGCGTCGTCACCGTCCCGGCCAGTCGCGGCACGAGCGCGAGATGGACCTGCGACCAGAGCGCGCCCCAGAGCAGCATCGTGCCCGCCCACGCCGCCTGCCACGCCAGATATTGGCGGCGGACGGCAAAGGCGAGCGACAGGCTGTAGATGCAGCTGACAAGAAGCAGCATGAGCGCCGCGCCCACCGCGGCGGCCATGCCCGCCGACTGCATCCCCGCCTCGCCCTTCGGAACGATCCGCGCGTGGACGAACGCGTGCCCCGAAAGGCGATCGAAGCGCATCGTCACCGCGATCAGCGGGACGTTGCGATCGGGCGCCTCGAACAAGATCTGCCCGCCCGCGCGCCAGTGCGATCCATAATCGCCCGCGCGCACGCGGCTCCAGCGCGTCGTGCCGTCGGCGTAGGAAAAGGCGACGGCGAGCCGGTCGAACCGCGATTGATGGACCATCAGCGCGACATCGCCGCGCTGCGCTCGCGCGCCATCGAGCGGCGCACGAAGCCAGAGGCTGGCCTGTTGGTACCCCGCAGGCGCCCCGCGACAGGAAAAACGCAGTGCGGACAGACTTGTGTCGGGCAGCACCATGGCGCTCACCGCATGACAGGCGTCACGATCGATATCGAGCGTTCGCGCCGCCGCAGGCGCTGCCGGCCAGCCGAGCAGCAGGGCAGCGAGGCCCAGTATGAGCCGGCCGCACAGCTTTGCCACAAGATCGCCCGCCGCAGTCATGGCAGCCCTATTGCATGAAACTGTTCGAGAAATGTTTACCACCGTCCGGAAAACCGCGAGTTCAGCGCCGGTCGGGGCGGCTGACCCGCATCCGCACCATCACCTTGTCGCCCAGTCCGACACGTTCGGCCTTCTGGATCGCAACCTTGATCGGGAGCAGATAGCTTCCGTCGCGCGGGAAAAGCGAGGTCGCGAATTCGCTGTTCCCGACCCTTGCCACGACGGGAACGACGCCCCAGCCATAGCTCTCGGTCATCGCGGCATAGCGGATCGCGCCGACATGTTCGTCGGGAACGGAGGCGAACAGGAAGGGGGCGGGACCGCGCCATTCGATAATCGCGGCTTCGAAGACGATCGCGTCATCCACGGACATCAGTTCCTCGGTGCCTGCCGCCGATAGCTCAACGCCTCGGCGATATGGATTCGGCCGACGTCCTCGGCGCCGGCGAGATCGGCGATCGTCCGCGCGACACGCAATATCCGCGTATAGCCGCGCGCCGAAAGCCGCATCGCCTCGGCCGCTTGCGCGAGCAGTTGGCGCCCCGCCTCGTCGGGCGTCGCGACGGCTTCGAGGAGGTCGCCGTCGATCTCGGCATTGGTCCGCGCCTTGCGCCCGGCATAGCGCGCGGTCTGGACGTCGCGCGCCGCCGAAACGCGCGCCGCGACCTCGGCGCTGCCCTCGGCGGGCGGCGGCAGGACAAGGTCGGCGGCACTCACCGCCTGCACCTCGACGTGCAGGTCGATGCGGTCGAGCAAAGGCCCCGACAGCTTGGCCTGATAATCGGCGGCGCAGCGCGGCGCGCGGCTGCACGCGAGCGCGGGATCGCCGAGGTGGCCGCAGCGGCACGGGTTCATCGCCGCGACGAGCTGGACGCGCGCCGGAAAGGTCACATGCGCGTTGGCGCGCGCGACGCTGACTTCGCCCGTTTCGAGGGGCTGGCGTAGCGAATCGAGCACCCCGCGCTGGAATTCGGGAAGCTCGTCGAGGAAGAGCACGCCGAGATGCGCGAGGCTGACCTCGCCCGGCCGAACGCGCAGGCCGCCACCGACAAGCGCGGGCATCGAGGCCGAATGGTGCGGGCTGCGGAAGGGGCGTGCCCGAATCAGGCGCCCACCCTCGAGGTTCCCGGCAACCGAGGCGATCATCGACACTTCGAGCGCCTCGGCCGGAGTCAGATCAGGCAGGATGCCGGGCATGCACGCCGCCATCAGCGACTTGCCCGCGCCGGGCGGCCCCGACATCATCAAATTATGCGCTCCCGCCGCGGCGATTTCGAGCGCGCGTTTCGCGGTCTCCTGCCCCTTGACCTGCGCCAGGTCGGCGGCGCGTGCCGGCATGTCGACCTCGCCCGGCACCGGCGGCGCGAGCAACGCATGGCCCTTGAAATGATTGAGCAGCGACAGGAGGTCGGGCGCGCCGAGGACCTCGACATTTCCCGCCCACGCAGCCTCCGGCCCCTGCGCCGCGGGGCAGATCAGCCCGCGCTCGACGCTGCCCGCATGGATGGCGGCAAGCAGCACGCCGGGCGACGGCGCCACGCGCCCGTCGAGTCCGAGTTCGCCGACGACGACGTAAGAGGCCAGCGTCTCGGGATCGATCACCCCCATCGCGCCCAAAAGCGCGAGTGCGATCGGCAGGTCGTAGTGCGACCCCTCCTTCGGCAGGTCGGCGGGCGACAGGTTGACGGTGATCACCTTGGGCGGAAGCGACAGGCCGATCGCCGCCATCGCGGCGCGCACGCGCTCGCGGCTTTCGCCGACCGCCTTGTCGGGCAGGCCGACGACGACGAAGCGCGGTACGCCCGGCGTGATCTGGCACTGCACCTCGACCCCGCGCGCGTCGATGCCGAGATAGGCCGTGGTTGAGACGACTGCGACCATATTCCCCCCGGAACTGCACCGATGTGCCCCCTTTGTTCCAATGCCCTGTTTAGGCGAAGTGGCGGGAAGGTCGAGTCTTTTCGCAACTTCTCGATCATCGCGCACATCGCGGATGCCGGCGTCGATTTGACAACATACCAACTAGTCGGTATGTCGATTCGCATGACGACGAATCAGCCCCCCTCGATCCCCGCAGCCGCCGCCCGCGTCCCCTCGGCGGGCGGCGGCGCCCCGGACGCCCGCGCCCCGCGCGGCAGCGCCCGGGCGCGGCTGATCGCGGCGGCGCACGCCACGGTGCGCAAGCAGGGCTATTCGGCGACGACGGTCGACCAGATCTGCGCCGCCGCGGGCGTGACCAAGGGCGCCTTCTTCCATCACTTCGCATCGAAGGAAGACCTCGCGGTCGCCGCCGCCGAAGGCTGGACCGACCGCGCGCGCCCGATGTTCGAACTGCCGCCGCATGTCCGGCTGGAGGACCCGCTCGATCGCCTGCTCGGTCATATCGATTTCCGCCTGTCGATGCTCGACGGCCCGACCGAGGATTACACCTGCTTCGTCGGTACGATGGTGCAGGAAGCCTACGCCACGAACGACCGCATCCGCGCGGCGTGCGAGGCGAGCATCAACGCCTATTGCCAGGCGCTCACCCCCGACATCCAGGCCGCGATCGACATTCACGGCGTGCCCGACGACATTACCGCGCTCGGCCTCGCGCAGCATGTCCAGTCGGTTCTGCAGGGCGCCTTCGTCCTGGCCAAAACGACGAACGATCCGGCGATTGCGCGCGGCACCGTCACCCATCTGAAGCGTTATGTCCGGATGCTGTTCGGCGCCGGCGGCACGCCATGATGCGACAGGTAATTGCCGCCGCGCGCCGCGCACGCTGACTTCAAGCAACACACCCCAAGGAGAGAAGAGATGCCCCAGATGATTTTCGTGAACCTGCCGGTGACCGACCTCGACAAGTCGAAAGCTTTCTATGAAGCGGTCGGCGCGGTGAACAACCCGGCCTTCACCGACGAAACCGCAGCGTGCATGGTCGTCACCGAAGGGTCGATCCACGTCATGCTGCTGACGCATGAAAAATGGGCGACCTTCACCTCGAAGGCGATCCCCGACGCGCACACCACCGCGCAGGTCCTGCTCTGCGTCTCGGCCGACAGCCGCGCGGATGTCGACGGGCAGGTCGACAAGGCGGTCAAGGCGGGCGGCAAGGCCGACCCCACCCCGACGCAGGATTTCGGCTTCATGTACGGCCGCAGCTTCGAAGATCCCGACGGCCATATCTGGGAAGTGATGTGGATGGACCCGACCGCCATCCCCGCCGGCGAGCCCGCCGAAGCGACCGCATAATAGGCATAAGGGAGGAGGAAGAGGATGACCGACACGACCCCCACCAAGGGCCAGTTGATCGCCGGCCGCATTTTGAGCGGCCTTGTGATCCTCTTCCTGCTCTTCGACGCCGGATTGAAGCTCGTCGCGCCGCAGTTCGCAATCGATAACGGCCCGCCGAACCTCGGCTGGCCGCCCAAGATCGAGACGATGTACCTGCTGGCGATCCTGCTGTTGATCCCGACGCTGCTTCATATCTGGCCGCGTACCGCAATCCTCGGCGCGATCCTGATCACCGGCTATCTCGGCGGCGCCATCGCGACGCAGGTGCGCGTCGGCAACCCGCTGTTCAGCCACATGTTGTTCGGCGTCTACCTCGGGCTGATGCTGTGGGGCGGCCTGTGGCTGCGCGATCCCCGCGTCCGCGCGATGATCCCGTTTCGGGCGGGAGCGGCCGCATGAGCTTTCAGGCCTATATCGACAATGTCGAAGCCAAGACCGGCCAATCGGCCGACGCGCTGAAAAGCATCGCGATCGGCAAGGGCCTCGCCGACGAAAACGGGCTCGCTCCGGGCGTCAAAGCCGGCGCGATCATCGACTGGCTCAAGGATGATTACGACCTGGGCCACGGCCACGCGATGTCGATCGTCGCCTGGATCAAAGGGAAGAGGAACTGATCATGTCTGCCCGACCTGAAGCCGCACCCGAAATCACTGCCTACCGATCGGTGCCGGATTTCGCCTACGGCCGCATCAAGGACATCCGGGTTCGCTGGGCGCTCGACGAAATCGGCCGACCCTATCGCACGCGGCTGATCGGCGGCATTTTCGAGGACAAGACACCCACCTATCTTGCCGATCAACCGTTCGGGCAGGTTCCCGTCTACAAGGAGGGTGATCTGACCCTGTTCGAGACGGGGTCGATCCTGATCCACATCGGCGAAGCCGACGCGCGCCTGTTGCCGCGCGATGCAAAAGGACGCGGGCGCGCGATCAGCTGGATGATCGCCGCGCTCAACAGCGTCGAGCCGATGATCCAGACCTTGGTCGTGCTGACCGTCAAGGGACAGGGCACCGACTGGCTCGCCGGTGCCATCGAAGCGGCGAAACCCTTTGCCGAGCAGCGGCTGTCCCGATTATCGGAGGCACTCGGCGACCGCGACTGGCTGGAAGATCGTTTTTCGATCGGCGACATCGTGATGATCGATGTGCTCCGCAACGCAAATCCGGCGTTGCTGGCGCCGCACCCCAATCTGGCCGCCTATGTCGCGCGCGGCAAAGCCCGCCCCGCCTTTCAAAGCGCCATGGCGGCGCATCTGGCCGACTGCGCTGTCAGCGAACCACAACCTGCCTGACCCCCGAAACCGAGGAGAGATCGCCATGCCTGTGAACCCCGACAGCAAGATCGAAGTCACCGCCTTCGACTGGGTGCCCGATTTCGCGCGCGGCTATGTCCGCGACCTGCGCCCGCGTTGGGCGTGCGAGGAAATCGGGCTCGATTATGCCGAACATCTGATCAGTGCGATCAACCGCCCCGCCGACCATTTCCTGTTCCAGCCGTGGGGGCAGGTGCCGGTACTCAACGACGGCGGGATCCGACTGTTCGAAAGCGGTGCGATCCTGCTCCACCTCGCCGAGAAGGATGCGCGGCTGATGCCCCGCGACGCGCAGGCGCGCGCCAACACGCTCGCCTGGCTGTTCGCCGCCTATAACAGCGTCGAGCCGATGCTGTTCGAACTCGGCAATGTCGATATTTTCTCGACCGAAGAAGAATGGGCGAAGCTGCGCCGTCCGAGCCTGATCGAATTCATCCAGGGCCGGCTCGGCCGCCTCAACGACGCGATCGGCGACAAGGCGTATCTGACGGGCGAATTCACCGTCGCCGACATCGCGATGGCCACCGTGCTGCGCGAAGCCGTCGAGGCCGGCCTCATCGCCGAGCAGCCGCGGCTGCAGGCCTATCTCGACCGCTGCCTCGCCCGCCCCGCCTTCCAGCGCGCGATGGACGCGCAGCTGGCCGCCTTCAGCGAAGAAGCGGGACCGCCCGCCGCCTGAAACCCCCTCCCACCCCCCCAAGGAGAGACAAGATGACCTATGTAGAAGGATTTGTGGTCGCGGTGCCGACCGCCAACAAGGAAGCGTATCGCAAGCACGCCGCCGACGCGGCCCATCTGTTCAAGGAATTCGGCGTCGCGCGCATGGTCGAATGCTGGGGCGACGATGTCCCCGACGGCAAGGTCAATGATTTCAAGGGCGCGGTGCAGGCGAAGGACGACGAGACCGTCGTGTTCAGCTGGTTCGAATATCCCGACCGGGCGACGCGCGACGCCGCGAACGAGAAGATGATGAGCGACCCGCGCATGGCGGCGATGGGCGGCGAGATGCCGTTCGACGGCAAGCGCATGATCATCGGCGGCTTCGATTCGATCGTCGACGACCGCGCCGCGGGCCAGACCGCTTACGTCGACGGCTATGTCGTGCCCGTGCCCGAGGGCAACAAGGACGCCTATCGCGCGCTGGCGCAAAAGGCTTCCGAAGTGTTCCGCGATTATGGCGCGACGCGCGTCGTCGAGGCGTGGGCCGACGATGTCCCCGACGGCAAGGTCACCGACTATGCGCGCGCGGCGCACAAGAAGGACGGCGAAAGCGTCGTCTACAGCTGGGTCGAATGGCCGAGCAAGGAAGCGCGCACCGCCGGCTGGGAAAAGATGATGGCCGACGAGCGAATGAAGCCCGATCCCGACAACACGCCCTTCGACGGCGCGCGGATGATCTACGGCGGTTTCGCCCCGATCGTCGAGGCCTAGCTGGCGGATATCCTCCCTGTGGCCGGAGGCCATGGGGAGGTGGCAGCCCGTAGGGCTGACGGAGGGGCGATGACGCACCGTTGCAGCCCCTCCACCACCGCTTCGCGGCGGTCCCCCTCCCCATGGCTTCGCCACAGGGAGGATCAAAGGAGAGACCAATGCCCAGCACGGAAAAAACGGAAACACGCACCGCATCGTGCCAATGCGGAACGGTGGCGCTCGAACTCACCGGCAAGCCGATCATGGCGGCGACCTGTTATTGCCATAGCTGCCAGACGGCGGGCCACGGCTTCGAGGCCGTTCCCGGAGCGCCCGCGGTGGTTGGCGCCGACGGCGGCACGCCCTATCTGCTCGTCCGCAAGGACCGGCTCCTATGGCTGTCGGGGGCGGACCGCCTCGAAGAACATCGGCTGAAACCCGATTCGCCGACGCGGCGGTTCGTCGCGCGTTGCTGCAACACCCCGATCGCGCTCGAATTCACCAAGGGGCATTGGCTGAGCATCTATTCGGGGCGCATCCCGGAGGATCAGCGCCCGGCGGCCGAGATGCGGACGATCGTCGGCGACCGGCCCGAAGGCGTCGAGCTGCCCGACGATATCCCCAATTACCGAACGCCGTCGGGCAAGTTCATGTGGCGGCTGCTGACCGCATGGGCCGCGATGGGTTTTCGCGCGCCGGCGATCGAAGCGACGAAGGGATATGCGGGGTGAGCGAGGCCATCGAGCGCGTCGAGATGCTCAATGCGACGAGCCCCGGCCATGTCGTGCGCGTCGAAAAGGCGAAATATGACGCGATGCGTGGCGCGCTGCTCGCCTCGGTGCCCGCAGCCGCGCCCGGACTGACCGTTGCCGAGATCAAGGCGCGCGTGCTGCCCTTGCTGCCCGACACGCTGTTCCCCGGCGGCGCCAAGGCGGGCTGGTGGTTGAAGGGCGTTCAGCTCGATCTTGAGGCGCGTGGGCTGATCGCGCGCGAAAATGTGAAGCCGCTGCGGCTGCACCGGCTATAAACGGACCCAGAAGGAAGCCAAGCCATGGAACATCTGTCCTTCCCCGGCGAAAGCCCCGAATATCGCGCCGCGCGCGCCGAACTGCTCGCCGACGAGATCGCGCTGCGCCGCCAGATCGAGGCGGTCGCGGCGAAGCGCCGCGCGCTGCCGCCCGGCGGCGAAGTGCCCGAGGATTACAGCTTCGAGCGGATCGGCGCCTTCCAGCGGCCCGAGCGCGTGAAACTGTCCGAGCTGTTCGCGGGCAGGCCGAGCATCATCCTGCAAAGCTTCATGTTCGGGTCCGAGCGCGACAAGCCGTGCAACGGTTGCACGCATATGCTCGACGCGATCGACGGCAGCGCGCGCCATGTCGGGCAGCGTGCGCCGCTCTATGTCGTCGCCAAGTCGCCGATCGCGCGGCTCGAAGCCTGGGCGAAGGATCGCCGCTGGCCGCACCTGACCTTCCTGTCCGACGTCGAGGGCCGCTATTCGGCCGACTATTTCGGCGACACGTCGAAACTGACCGACGCCAAGCGCGCCGAACATGGCGTGAAACCCGGCGAAAATTGGGACGAGACGATCTTCAACGTCTTTCGCAAGGACGGCGCGCGCGTCCGCCACGTCTGGGCGAGCGAGATGGCCTATGCGCCCGAGGATCCCGGCCAGCACCACCGCGCGGGCGACCTTGTCGACCCGCTGTGGGGCCTGCTCGACATGACGCCCGAGGGGCGCGGCGACTGGTTCCCCAGCCTGACTTACTGACACCCAACCGAGGAGAGCGACGATGAACGCAGCATCGAACTTCATCTGGTACGAACTGATGACCCCCGACCCCGCAGGCGCGGCGCGCTTTTATGGAGCGGTCGTCGGCTGGACCATCGCGGCGACGCCCGATCCGGCGGCGGGCGACGTCGATTACCGCATGATCGGCCGCGCCGACGGCGGCAATGCCGGCGGGGTGCTCGCGCTCAACGCCGACATGCTCGCCGGCGGCGCGCGGCCGGGCTGGATGGGCTATCTCGATGTCGACGATGTCGATGCCAAGATCGCCGCGATCAAGGCCGACGGGGGCACGGTACATATGCCCGCGACCGACCTGCCCGTCGGCCGGATTGCGATGGTATCGGACCCGCAGGGCGCGGTCTTCTATGTCATGAAGCCCATCCCCCCCAAAGGCATGGAGGGCATGGAAAGCGACGTCTTCTCGGTCACCGAGGCGCAACATGTGCGCTGGAACGAGCTCGCGACGAGCGATCCCGATGCCGCCATCGCCTTTTACAAGAAGCATTTCGGCTGGGGACAGGAAGGCGAGATGCCGATGGGCGAACTCGGCGCGTACCGCTTCATCCAGCGCGGCGACGTCGGGCTGGGCGCAGTGATGCCGTTGATGGAGGGCTATCCGGCGCCGGCGTGGAATGTCTACATCGGCGTCGACGACATCGACCGCGCCCACGCCGCGGTGACCGCGAACGGCGGCACGATCACCAACGAACCGATGGAAATCCCGGGCGGCGAATATGCGATGAACGCGATCGACCCGCAGGGCGCGCCGATCGGCTTCGTCGGCCCGCGCAAGCCATAATCCCCCCAAGGAAGACAAGGAGAGAGACGATGACGAAACAACCGACGAGCCAACCGGTGAGCCTCTGCCTCTGGTACGACAAGGACGCCGAGGAGGCCGCGAACTTCTATGCCGCAACCTTCCCGAACAGCAGCGTGGGCGCGGTCCACCGGTCGCCGAGCGACAATCCGAGCAGCAAGGAAGGCGAGGTGCTGACGGTCGACTTCACCGTGCTCGGCATAGCGTGCGTCGGGCTCAACGGCGGCCCTGCCTTCAAGCATAGCGAGGCCTTTTCCTTCCAGGTCCATACCGACACGCAGGAAGAAACCGACCGCTACTGGAACGCGATCGTCGGCAATGGCGGCGCGGAAAGCATGTGCGGCTGGTGCAAGGACAAATGGGGGCTGAGCTGGCAGATCACACCGCGCGCGCTGACCGACGCGGCGATGGGCGGCGACCCCGCGGCCGCGAAACGCGCGTTCGAGGCGATGATGACGATGAAGAAGATCGACATCGCAAAGATCGAGGCCGCGGTGCGGGGCGAAGCCGTTGGCGCGGCGTAGCCCGGCGCTCTTCGCCTGGCTGCTCTGCGGCACGCTCGACATCGTCTATGCGGCGGTGTCGAGCGTCTTGCAGGGCGGCACCGTCTCCTCGATGCTCCACGCGGTGGCGAGCGGGCCGTTCGGCGACGCGGCGCGCGGCTGGGGCATCGGCGGCGATATCGCGGGCCTCGTCACGCACTTCGCGATCATGGGCGCGATGGTCGCGGCATGGTTCTTTGTCGCGCGGCGCTGGACCGCATTGACGACGTGGCCGTGGTGGCTCACGGGCACGCTCTACGGGCTGCTGCTCTATGTCATCATGAACGGCGTGGTGCTGCCGCTGCGCTTCGGATCGCCCTTCCCGCCGACCGACCTCGCCAAGGGTGCGATCGCGCTCTTCCCGCACATTTTCTTCGTCGGCTGGCCGCTCGCCTGGCTGACACGCAAGGATGGCAATTGATGCTGATCTATTATGGCCACCCCTTTTCTTCCTACACATGGAAGGTGCTGATCGCGCTCTACGAGAAGGGGATCGAATTCGACTATCGCTCGGTCGATCCGGCATTCCCCGAGCATATGCCCGAGCTGAGGGCGCACTGGCCGGTCGGGCAGTTCCCGCTGCTCGTCCACGACGGCGTGCCCTGGTTCGAATCGTCGATCATCATCGAATATCTCGACCACCTCGTTCCCGAGCCACGCCTGATCCCGCAGGATTTCGAGGCAGCGCTGAAGGTTCGCTTTTTCGACCGGATTTTCGACAATCATGTGATGAACCGGATGCAGGCGCTCGTGGCGGCAGTACTGCGCGACGCGGGCGCCGATATTCCCGCGATCAGGCAGCAGGTCGAGACTACGCTCGAGACCGTCTACGCCTGGCTCGACAGGGAGCTGGCGGGCGGCGGCTGGGCGACTGCCTATGGTTTCAGCCTCGCCGATTGCGCGGCAGCGCCGTCGCTCTTCTATGCCGACTGGGTTTACCAGATCCCGGACACATACGAGAATTTGCGTGCCTATCGCGCGCGGCTGCTCGCGCATCCGACGGTTTCGCGCTGCGTCGAAGATGCGCGCCCCTATCGCGGCTATTTCCCGCTCGGCGCGCCCGACCGCGATTGAGCGCGAGCGTGCCGAAACGGGGTTAACGGCCCGCTGACGCTGCCTGTTCGCCATTTGATAGGCGCGCACGCGCGAAGGCGGACGCATGGTTTCGCCGTCCGCCTTCGTTCGTACGCTCGTCGTCGCCGCGCTCGCAGCGGTGCTGGCGTTCGCGCCGGCGCATGCACAGCAGGTCGTGACCGTCACGACGACGACGGTGACGTGGACCTATGACGATACGGGCGACGGCGCCGACTATAGCGACGAAGGCGCCGCGCTCCTCGATGACGAAGCGCTCGCCGAAGATGCCGATTTCGCCGCTACGCGCCGCTATGCGCCGAACGCAGCGCTCGCGACGCTCGGCCATGCGAAAGCGACCTATGGTCCCTTTTCGGTGATCGACGCCACGACGGTCCGCATGGCGGGCGACGTCACCTCGGCAACCCCGCGCCAGTTCGCGGCGATGCTCGCGGCCTTTCCGGGGCTCAAGCGGCTCGAAATGGTCGACTGCCCGGGCAGCCTCGACGAGGAAGCCAATCTGATCCTCGCGCGCGCTGTTCGCCGGCAGGGCATGGAGACCGTCGTTCCCGCGGGCGGATCGATCCGTTCGGGCGCGGTCGAGCTGTGGCTTGCCGGGGTGACCCGCCGCGCCGCGCCCGACGCCGAGTTCGGCGTCCATAGCTGGGCCGACGAATATGGGCGCGAGGCGAACGACTATCCGGCGAGCGATCCGGTCCACGCCGAATATCTGGGCTATTACCGCGAAATGGGCATGGACGCCGCGAAGGCGCGCGCCTTTTACGCGCTGACCAACGCGACGCCGTTCGACGACGTCCGCTACCTGACGCGCGACGACATGGCGCGGTTCGTCACGCTGAATTGACGCCGCAGCGCGTCAGCGCTGCTTTAGCCTTGTAACACGCCGCCGCCTCCCCCACATCGCCCTCCATGGCGAAGCGGAGCCTTTATCAGCGATTGCGATCGACCGCGCAGGTCCGGCTGGCGCTGTTCATCCTCGGCGTCGTGATGATGGCGATCTCGCCGATCGTCGGAATTTTGCCCGGCCCCGGCTTCATCATCCTCTTCCCGCTCGGCCTGATGCTGTGCCTGCAGAACAGCGCGTGGGCGAAGCGCATCTATGTCCGCTTCAAATGGCGCCACCCGCGCTATGCCGCATGGACCGACCGCGTGATGCAGCGCGCGAGCGCGGCACGAAAGCGCGAACGCGCGGCACTCGATGCGATGAAGTCCGCGGCATTTCGCGGCAAGGCACCGGAAAACCGCCGCGATGACGATTGACTTTGCCCCGACTCTCGCTTATCCGCGCCCCCATCAGTGGCCGCCCACGTTTGGCGGCCCTTTTCTGTTAGAGCCTTTAAAGAGAATTTGGGGATACCGCGATGAAGCGTACCTATCAACCGAGCCGCCTCGTTCGCAAGCGTCGCCACGGTTTCCGCGCCCGCAAGGCGACTGTCGGCGGCCGCAAGGTTCTCGCCAACCGCCGCGCCCAGGGCCGCAAGAAGCTGTCGGCCTGATCGCTGACGCTTCTGCGCCAGTCACACTGGTGCGAACGCTTTCAAAACGCAGCGAATTCCTGGCCGCCAATCGCGGCCTTCGCTTTCCCATGCCCGGCTTTGTCCTGCTCGTCCGCCAGCGCGGCGACGGCGACGATTCGCTGGGCGTCGGCTATACCGTCAGCAAGAAGGTCGGCAACGCCGTCACGCGCAACCGGATGAAGCGGCGCTTTCGCGAACTCGCGCGCGCCGCGCTCCCCGAATCGGGAATCGCCGGCGCCGACCATGTGCTGATCGGCCGGCCGGGCGGCAACGACATCGTCTTTGCCGAACTCGGCGAGCATCTCGATTCGGCGTTGAAGCGCGCGGCGAAGAAGCTCGCAGCGCAAGCGTCATGATCGCCAAGCTGCTCATCCTGATCGCGCGGGGATGGCAAATCGGCCCCTCGCGCATCCTTCCGCCGACCTGCCGCTATTCGCCATCGTGCAGCGCCTATGCGATCACCGCGCTCCAGCGCCATGGTGCGATCAAGGGTGGCTGGCTGGCGACAAAGCGGCTATTGCGCTGCCATCCTTGGGGCGGCCACGGCCACGACCCGGTGCCGTAAGGCGCCATCCCCGACATTTTGAGACGAAGAGAGACCGAAGAGCGTGGACGACAAGCGTAACATGATCGCGGCGATTTTGCTGTCGGTAGCCATCCTGATCGGCTGGAACTTCGTTTCGGAGAAATTCTTTCCGACGCCCGACAAGCCCGATGTGACCAAGACGGTCGCCGGCGCCAACGGCGCGCCCGCCGCCACCCCGGCAGCGCAGGGCCAGCCGAGCGCCTTGCCGACCCCCGGTGCGCCCGCCGCGCCCGTGAGCACGGCGATCCGCCCGGTCGATGCCGTGCTGGCCGAGGGCAACCGCATCCCGATCGAAACGCCCGAGATCAAGGGGTCGATCAACCTCGTCGGCGCGCGCATCGACGACATCACGCTCACCAAATATCGCCAGACGATCAAGAAGGATTCGCCCGCGGTGCGCCTGTTCGCGCCGGGCGGGACGTCGGCCGCCTATTTCGCCAGCATCGGCTGGGCGGCGCAGGGCATCGCGGTCCCGAACGCAAATACCGTCTGGACCGCGACCGGAGCCAAGCTGACCCCGGCGACCCCGGTGACGCTGAGCTGGGCGAACACGACCGGCCAGACCTTCCGCATCGAGTACAGCATCGACGCCGATTACCTGATCACCGCGAAGCAGACGATCGCCAACACCGGTACCGCGCCGGTGAGCGCGAGCAGCTTTGCGCTGATCGACCGCCTCGGCAAGCCGACCGATCCGCACGAACAGGACAGCTGGACGATCCATATCGGCCCGACGGGCTATCTCGACGGCAAGTCGGTGTTCGACACCGATTATGACGATGTCGAGGAAGCCCCGAACCGCACCGTGCGCTACAATTCGGCAGGCTGGCTCGGCTTCACCGACAAATATTGGCTCGCCGCGATCGTCCCGGCAAAGGGCGAGCGCGTGACCGCGGCGATCAGCTCGCCCGCGGCGAACAATTACCAGACGTTGTTTGCGCGCGACTTCACGCAGGTGGCGCCCGGCAAGCAGGTCACGACGACCAGCCGCATCTTTGCCGGCGCGAAGGAAGTCGAGATCCTGTCGAAATATCAGGACGAACAGGGAATCCCCCGCCTGTCGAACGCGATCGACTGGGGCTGGTTCGAATTTTTCGAAGTGCCGATCTTCAAACTGCTCCACTGGCTGTTCCTCCAGCTCGGCAATTTCGGCCTCGCGATCATGGCGCTGACCTTGATCATCCGCGGGCTGATGTTCCCGATCGCACAGCGCCAGTTCGGCTCGATGGCGCAGATGCGCCTCGTCCAGCCGAAGATGAAGGCGCTGCAGGAACGCTACAAGGACGACAAGCAGAAGCAGCAGCAGGAGCTGATGAAGCTCTACAAGGACGAGAAGATCAATCCGCTCGCCGGCTGTCTGCCGATCCTGATCCAGATCCCGATCTTCTATGCGCTGTACAAGGTGCTGATGTTGGCGATCGAGATGCGGCACCAGCCGTTCATCCTGTGGATCAAGGATCTGTCGGCGCCCGACCCGCTGCACATCCTGAACCTGTTCGGCCTCCTGCCCTTCACCCCGCCGTCGATCCTGTCGATCGGCATCCTCGCGGTGATCCTCGGCATCACGATGTTCCTGCAGTTCCGTCTGAACCCGCAGGCGACCGACCCCGTGCAGCAGCAGGTGTTCAAGATCATGCCCTGGCTGTTCATGTTCATCATGGCGCCGTTCGCGGCGGGCCTGCTGCTTTACTGGATCACCAACAACCTGCTGTCGATCGCGCAGCAGCAGTGGATGTACCGCAAGTTCCCGGCGCTGAAGGCGGCCGTGGCGACGAAGTAGCGCCGTCTTCATCGGCGTGTGTCCCCGCGAAGGCGGGGACCCATCTCCGGTGGTTTCGGTAGTAAAACAACAGGAGATGGATCCCTGCTTTCGCAGGGGTACGGCCGAGTATGAATGAAGAAATTGAAGATCCCGAGCGGGCGGCCGAAACTGCCGAGCGCGCGCGCAAGCTGTTTTCGGGACCGATTACGTTCCTGAAATCGGCGCCTGCGCTCCAGCATCTGCCGGCGCCGAGCGTGCCCGAGATCGCATTCGCGGGCCGTTCGAACGTCGGCAAGTCGTCGCTGCTCAACGCACTGACGAACCGCAACGGGCTTGCGCGTACTTCGGTGACACCGGGCCGGACGCAGGAGCTCAACTATTTCGACGTCGGCGAGAATCCGCTGATCTTCCGGCTCGTCGACATGCCCGGTTACGGCTTTGCCAAGGCGCCGAAGGATGTCGTCAAGAAATGGCGTTTCCTGATCAACGATTACCTCCGCGGCCGCGCGGTGCTGAAACGCACGCTCGTGCTGATCGACAGCCGTCACGGGATCAAGGACGTCGACCGCGATGTGCTCGAAATGCTCGACACCGCGGCGGTCAGCTATCGCATCGTCCTGACCAAGGCCGACAAGATCAAGGCGACCGAACTCGAAGCGGTGCAGGCCGCGACCGAAGCCGAAGCGCGCAAGCATCCCGCCGCGCATCCGCAGGTGATCGCGACGAGCAGCGAAAAGGGCATGGGCATCGCCGAATTGCGCACCGCGGTGCTGGAGGCGGTCGAGAGTTGACGTCAGCTTTCTCCTCCCGCAAGCGGGACGGAGACAAAAGGACGACGCATGAAACTCTTCCTCGGGAACAAGGCTTACTCAAGCTGGAGCCTGCGCGGCTGGCTGGCGGTCAAGCATAGCGGCCTGCCGTTCGAGGAAGTCACCGTGCCCCTCTATGACGAGGATTGGTCGAACCGGCGCGAGGGCGACGAGTTCGCGCCGTCGGGCGGCAAGGTGCCGATCCTGTGGGACGGCGACGATATCGTCGTGTGGGACAGCCTCGCGATCATCGATTATCTCAACGAAAAGACCGGCGGGACGAAAGGCTTCTGGCCCGACGACATGCCCGCGCGCGCAATGGCGCGGTCGATGGCCGCCGAAATGCATTCGAGCTTTGCCGCGCTGCGCCGCAACCACAGCATGAACATCCGGCGCATCTATCCCGCCGCCGAACTGCTCCCCGAAGTGCAGGCCGATGTCATCCGCATCTTCCAGATCTGGGCCGAGTCGCGCGCGCGCTTCGGCGGCGAGGGCGACTTCCTCTTCGGCAACTGGTCGGCGGCCGACATCATGTTCGCGCCGGTCGTCACGCGCTTCATCACCTATTCGATCCCGCTGCCGCGCTTTGCCGCCGCCTATGCGCAGGCGGTGATCAGCCATCCATGCATGCAGGAATGGATCGGCGGCGCGCAGGCCGAGGACTGGATCATCGAAAAGTTCGAGGGGCCGGTCGAGGGCTGACCGGCCGCTTGTCGCGGCGCCGAACCATGCGTTCACGACGCGGCCATCCGAAGCCTGCCAGGACAGACCGATGCAGACACGCGCCCTCACCGCCCTGACCGCCCTCACCCTGCTCGCGGGCGCCAGCCCCGCCGCCGCGCAGGACGCCGCGAGCTGGGAAATCGGGCCGATCATCCGCGGCAAGAATTATTCGCAGGGCATGCCGCTGCGCCCGCAGCCGACGCGGACCGGCTGGTCGTTCGATTTTCCGGTCGGCAGCCGCGAAGCGGGGCATGTCCATTATGTCACCGTCCGCCCCGGCCCGGTCACGCCCCGCTCGCGCATCGTCGTGCGTTACCGCGTCGATGCGCGGCCCGGCACCCGCTTCGTGCCGCAGGAGACTCCGGACCGGCCCGCGACGGTATCGCTCTATTTCCAGCGCCGCGGCGACAGCTGGAGCGCAAAGGGCCGTTTCGAACATTATCGCTGGTACGCCCCGGCCGCGACGGTCCAGCAGATCGCGCCGGGCGAGCACCGGATCAGCATCGCGCTCGACGACCCGAACTGGATTTCGGTCATGGGGCGGACTGCCGGGTCGAACCCCGGCGCGATCGAGGCCGCGCTCGCCGACATCGACCGCATCGGCCTCGTCTTCGGATCGGCCGAGGCGCGCGGCCACGGCGTCTATGCGACCGCGCCCGCGCGTTTCACGCTGCTGGGCTTCCAGATTCTTTAGGGAATCCGCGTCGTCGGATAGGGCGTGCCGTCCTTGTGAAAATAGCCGTCGGGCGTGAACATCATGTCGATGTCCGAATAGCCGCCGCCGGTGTCGTATTTCTTGCCGCCGCCCAATGCGACAAAGACGCAGTCGCTGTCCGATTCGTTGACGAGATGATGCCCGTTGGTGCTGCCCTTCGGCCAGACCGCGATGTCGCCCGCGCGCATCGGCCAGCGCCCGCCATCCTCGACCAGCACCGCCTCGCCCGCAATCATCACGAGCATCTCGTCCTCGCCGTCGTGCCAGTGGCGCTGCGACGACCAGGCGCCGGGTTTGAGCACGACGTGGCTCGCGGCGAAATCGCTGAGCCCCGTGGGCGGCGCAAGGCGGCGGTACCAGCGGCCCTGCACGGGCGCATCATACGGTGCGGGATAGCCGGTCGTATTCGTCTGCGGGATGGTATCGAGATCGAGCTTGGGCATCGCAGTCCTCGCGGATTTGTTCTATCTTTGTTTCGCACAAAGCGCGCGCGATGCAAAGCCTCGACTTCGCGCGGTGCGAAGGCGTAAAGGGCGGGCATGACCCATCCTGTCAATCCCGTCGAACTGGCCAAGGCGCTGATCGCCGCGCCGAGCGTCACCCCCGCCACCGGCGCCGTGTTCGACGCGCTCGAGGCCGCGCTGACCCCGCTCGGCTTCACCGTCGAGCGCTTCATCGACGGGATCGAACCCGACGGACCCGTCGAGAATCTGCTCGCGGTGCGCGCGGGCAAGGGGCCGAAGCATTTCGGCTTTGCCGGGCATCTCGATGTCGTGCCGCCAGGGGTGGGCTGGACGGGCGACGCGTTCGCACCCGAAGTGCGCGGCGAGCTGCTCTACGGGCGCGGCGCGGTCGACATGAAGGGTTCGATCGCGGCTTTTGTCGCCGCTGCCGCCGCGACGCCGGCCGAAGCCGGAACGATCAGCCTGATCATCACCGGCGACGAGGAAGGCCCCGCGATCTTCGGGACGCGCGCGCTGATGGAGCATATGGACGCGCGCGGGGTGAAGCCCGACATGATCGTCGTCGGCGAGCCGACCTCGGTGAACAAGCTCGGCGACATGGTGAAGATCGGGCGGCGCGGGTCGGTCAATATCTGGATCGACGTGCCGGGGACGCAGGGCCACGTCGCCTATCCGCATCTCGCCGACAATCCGATCCCGAAGCTGGTGAAGATATTGGCGGCGATCGAATCGGTGAGCCTCGATGCCGGGACCGACTGGTTCCAGCCGTCGAACATCGAATTCACCGACATCGACGTCGGCAATGGCGCGACCAACGTAATCCCCGCCTCGGCGCGCGCGCGGCTGTCGATCCGTTTCAACGACCGGCATCGCGGCGCCGATCTCGTCGCAATGATCGAGCGTCTTGCGCACGACGTCGAGCCGGGTGCCAAGGTACTGGGCAAGATTTCGGGTGAAGCCTTCCTCACCCCGCCGGGCGACCTGTCCGAACTCGTCGCCGAGGCGATCCATGCCGAAACCGACGTGCGCCCCGAAATGTCGACGACGGGCGGCACGTCGGACGCGCGCTTCCTCCACGCGCTCTGCCCGGTGGTCGAATTCGGGCTGACCAACGCCACGATGCACAAGCTCGACGAGGCGGTCGCCGTCGAGGATCTGTACAAGCTGACTGCGATCTATCGCGGCATATTGATGCGCGTCTTCCTCTAGTCCTCGCGGCTGCGCCTGAAGATCACATAAACCGCCCCCGCGCCGCCGTGGCTGATATGCGCGGGGCGGAGCGCGACGATCTGGTCGGCGTAGGGCGAGTAAGCGAGCCAGTCGGGCAGCGAGGCGCGGATCGCGCCGCGCGGGCGCGGGTCGCCGTGCATCTGCGGCAAGCGGTCGGCGCCGGGGCGCAGCCGCCCCGCGACCACCAGCAACACGCGCGCACCGCGCAACAACGCCCGCCCGATCGCGTCATCGAGCAAGGCCTGCGCCGAGGCGAGCGTGTGCCCGTGGAGGTCGATGCTGAGATCGGGGCGCACGAGCCCCTTGCGCAGGCGGCGATCCCAATGGCCGTCGAGCGTCGCGGCCTGATGCGTCCTCCGCGGTGGCGGCAATTTAGCGGGGGCCCGCGGCGGCGCGGCAGGTGCGGAGGTGCTGCGCGGGGTCGGTTTGGGCGGTTTGACGGTCGGCGGCGCGACGGGCGCGAGCGGTGCCTTCGCCTTGGCGAGCGGCTTTACCGTCGCTGCGACCTTCTTCCACAGCGCGCTTTCGTCGGGATCGAGGCGCCGCGGCATGGCGGGTTCAGCCAGCCGGAGGGATCAGCCGCGCGATGCTGGCGCGCGGCAGCAAGAGTAGCGCCGATCCACGCGCCGCCATGCCGCCGGCGATCGCGCGACCTTCGTCGCCCGCGCCCCAGAAGCTGTCGAAGCGGTTCGCGCCCTTGATCGCACCCCCGGTATCCTGTGCGATCCAAAGGCCATTCGGTTCGGCGCGGTCGAGCGAGAGGAAAACGGGGGCGCCGAGCGGCACATATTTGGGATCGGCGGCGACGCTCGCGCGGCCGGTGACGGGCACGCCCAAAGCGCCGAGCGGGCCGGGGCCGGTGAGTTCGCGGAAGAAGACCCAGCTGGGGTTCTCGTTCATCACCGCCGCGCCGCGCACCGGGTCGGCGCGAAGATAATCGAGAATGCCCTGCATCGACGCCTGCCCGCGCTGCAACGCGCCGCGATCGAGCAGCAGCTTGCCGATGCCGACATAACCGCGGCCATTCTGGGTATCATAGCCGATGCGCATGACGCCGCCGTCGGGCAGCCGCAGGCGCCCCGACCCCTGTACCTGCAGGAAGAAGAATTCGGCGGCGTCGGCGACATAGGCGATTTCGAGCCCTTGGCCCGCGAGCGCCCCGCTTTCGATCGCCGCGCGGTCGTAATAGGGAACGAGATTGCCGCCCTCGACGCGGCCGCGCACCTTCTTGCCCTTCAGATCGTCGGAGAACTGGCCAAGGTCGACCTCGACGAGGTCGGTCGGGCGTCGATAGACGGGAACGTCAAAGCCCGGCTGCATCGTGCGCGAGCCCGCGATTTCGGGTTCATAATAGCCGGTCACAAACGCGCTGCCCGCGCCGACCTGCACCGTCCCGAAATAGCGGGTGAAAAAGGCGAGCGCGTCGCTGTCCGCCCAGTTCTTTGCGGCGGAGCAGCTTTCGGTCCAGTCGCCGCCCTGCGTCAGGCCGCTCGCATCGGCGCGGCGCTGCACCGAGGGACAGCTGATGCGGAAGGCGGCGAGCGCGGTCGCCGCCTGCCCGGCGGTGACGCCGAGCGTCGCAAAGTCGGGGCCCGCGATCACGCCGCTCGCGGCGGCGGTCGCCGCGTCGACGGGCACCGCCGCCGCGGGCAACGGCGCGCGCGGGGTTGCGGGGATCGGCTGTGCGGCGGGACCGGGGCGTTCGGAAGGCCGCGGCACATAGACACGCGGCGTCCCGATCGGACGCGGGGGCGCCGGGGTCGCGGTCGCGGTCGCGGGACGATTGTCCGCCGCCGGGACCACCGAAGCGCAGCCGGCAAGCATTGGCAGGGTAGCGAGGAGCGCGAATCCGAAAGCTCGCGCGCGCGGCGCCCGCACCGCCCGGATCATGCGATCAGGCCGATTCGGCTTCGTCGAGCACCCAATTGGGGTCGTTGCTGCCGATCTGGCGGCGGAAGGTCCAGAGGTCGTCGGCCTGCGCGGCGTCGCTCATCGATCCGGCGATCAGCTTGCCGTCCGCGTCGCGCGTCACGGCGCTGATATCGGCATGGTAGCGCACGGTGACGCGTGCCTCGCCGCGGTGCAGTTCGACCGCGGTGATCTTCGCCGAATCGATACCGATCAGGCGGTTGTCGAGCGTCTCGCCGCGCGCCTCGCGCGCCGCGATCGCTTCGATAAAGGCGTCGTAGCTGTCGTCGTCGCACAGATCGCGGAGCGTATCGCGATCGCCCTTCCAATAGGCCTCGAGGATCATGCGATACGCCGCCTCGGCGCCTTCCATGAAACGGCCGGCGTCGAAATTGCGGTCGGTCGCGAGCAGCTGGCGAAGACCGGCTTCGGCAGCGGGTTCGTAAACGAGGCCCGACGTGTCGGCGGGCGCGGCGGCAGCTGCCTGCGATCCGTCATTCTCGTCGAGCCGGACGGGGGCCGCCGTCGTCCGCTCACGCGGCAGCACGGGTTCCTGCTCGTGCCCGGTACGCTTGCCAAGCACCGAGTAGAGCCGCATCCCGAGGAAGGCGGCAATCATGGCGAGCAGGACGATCGAAAAAGCGGTCACGGGCAACTGTCCAATGCGGAAGAACGGAAACAATCTGGCTGATACATAGGCGATACGCGCCCCGGTTTCAAATGACCATGGCCGTTGGCGTGCGGCGGGTCAACGATTCGACCTTAACTATACGCCGGGACAGGGCCCCATTGTGCTGCTCGCCGGGCACTGCTAAGCGCCGCGGCAACCGTCCGCCGCGGTCCCGACACGGCTCGCGGATGCGGATATTGTTTCCAACTTTCCAGCGAAAGCATCTTCATCATGGCCGACGAGACCAGCGCCGACATCAACAACCCCGCCCTGCAGCCCAACGGCGAAGACACGAGCCCGGCGATCGGCCTGATCTCGCAATATGTGAAGGACCTGTCGTTCGAAAACCCGAACGCCCCCGCGGTCTATCAATGGCAGGACGCGCCGCAGGTCGATGTGCAGTTCAACATCGCCGCCGACAGCGTGGGCGAAAATCTGTACGAAGTAACGCTGAAGATCGACGTGACGTCGAAGACCGACCAGGGCACCAGCTTCGTCATCGACCTCAAATATGCCGGCTTGTTCGGCGTCCGCAACGTCCCCGACGACCAGCTCCAGCCCTTCTTCCTCGCCGAAGCGCCGCGCATCCTCTTCCCCTTCGCGCGCCGCGTCGTCGCCGATGCCGTCCGCGACGGCGGCTTCGCACCGCTGCTGCTCGAACCCATCGATTTCCACGGCCTGTTCATGCAGCAGGTCCAGCAGGTCGAAGCCGAGCAGGCGGGCGCGGTCGCGCCGGTTGGCCAGGCCTGACGCCATAGGACGGGCGGGCTGACGGGGTGAGCAGCCTGATCAAGAATGTCGGGACGATCGGCGGGCTGACGATGGTCAGCCGGATCTTCGGCTTCGTCCGCGACATGCTGCTCGCACGCGTGCTGGGCGCCGGCCTCGCCGCCGATGCGTTCCAGCTCGCCTTCACGCTGCCCAACACCTTCCGCCGCCTGTTTGCGGAAGGCGCCTTTTCGGTCGCCTTCGTCCCCATGTACAGCCGCGCGCTGCATGGTACGGACGAAGGCGGCGAGGAAGCGGCAGCGAAGTTCGCCGACGATGTGCTCGGTGTCTTCCTGTGGGTTCTGCTTGTCTTTTCCGCCATCGCCATGATCGCGATGCCGGGGATCGTCTGGCTGCTCGCGCGCGAATATCAGGAGGTGCCGGGCAAGTTCGAACTCACCGTCTTCCTGAGCCGCATCACCTTTCCCTATCTCGGCCTGATCAGCCTCGTTGCGATGCTGTCGGGCCTGCTCAACGCGCGCTCGCGCTTTGCCCCCGGCGCGGCGGCGCCCGTGCTGCTTAACATCGTGCTGATTGCCGGCATATTGATCGGTGCCGAAATGCGCGGCCCCGGCGGCGACGACCGCATCGTGGCGCTGGCACTCGCCATCTCGGTCGCGGCGGCCGGAGTGGTCCAGCTCGCCTATCTGTGGTGGGCGGTACGGCGCGCAGGGCTGAAGCTGCATATCCGCCTGCCCAAATTCACTCCCGAGGTGAAGAAGCTGGGCATGCTGATATTGCCCGCGACCTTTGGCGCCGGAATCTACCAGATCAGCCAGTTCGTCGACACTTTCTTCGCGACCAGCCTTGCGCAAGGATCGCTGGCCCTGCTCAAGCTGGCCGACCGGTTAAACCAGATGCCGCTGGGGATCGTCGGCATCGCGCTCGGCACTGCAATCCTCCCGATGCTCTCGCGCCATATCCAGAGCGGCGATGCCGCCGAGGCGCAGCGATTGCAGGCCAATGCGTTCGAGATGGCAACCTTGCTGACCTTGCCGGCGGCCGCGGCGCTCGCCATCTGCGCGCCCGCCTTTACCACCGCCTTCTTCCAGGGCGGGAAGTTTACGGCTGAAAATAGCGCGCTGATGGCAAATATCGTCGTCGCGCTCGTTGCCGGGCTCCCCGCCTATGTGATCGTCAAGATCCTGAATCCGGGGTTCTTCTCCCGGTCGGATACGCTGACGCCAGTCTGGACCGCGCTGGCATCGCTGATCTTCAATATCGGTCTCAACATCAGCTTCGTCGGCGTCGACAATTTCCTGTGGACGGGCATCCGGGTCGAAGGCATGGGATTCGGCATCACCAGCCTCGCTGCCGCGACGGCGATGTCGGCGTCGCTGAACTGCATTTTGCTTTATGCCATCCTTCACCGGCGCGGCTGGTTTCATGTGACCGGGAAACTGATCGGCAAAGTGGCACGGCAACTTGTGGCCGTCGCCGCGATGTCGGCGCTCCTCTGGTGGATGATGCCGCAGCTCGCACCCTATTATGGCGGCGGAGTTCTCGACCGGATCTGGTCGATTGCGGCGCTCTGCGCGGCAGGCGGCGCGGTGTTTTTCGCAGCCGCCTTCCTCGTCGGCGCGCTTGACAAGGATCTGGTCGCCATGCTCACGCGGCGGCGCGGCAAACCTGCCGCATAACAGGAGTTCATCATGCGGACGCTATCGGGCATCCAGCCCACCGGAAATTTGCATCTCGGCAATTATCTGGGCGCGATCCGCAACTGGGTGCGCATGCAGGACGAGATGGAGGGCGACAAACTCTATTTCCTTGCCGACCTGCACGCGATCTCGATGCCGCACGTCCCCGCCGAGCTCACCGCCAACACGCGCGCGATGACCGCGGCGCTCGTCGCCTGCGGGATCGACACCGACCGCTCGATCCTCTTCAACCAGGCGCGCGTTCCCGCGCATGCCGAGCTGCAATGGCTGCTCAACGGCACCGCGCGGCTCGGCTGGCTCAACCGCATGACGCAGTTCAAGGACAAGTCGGGCAAGAATCGCGAGAGCGCATCGGCGGCGCTCTACACCTACCCGGTGCTGCAAGCGGCCGACGTGCTGCTCTATCAGACGACGCATGTCCCCGTGGGCGAAGACCAGAAGCAGCATCTCGAACTCGCGCGCGACGTCGCGCAGAAATTCAACAATGACTATGCGAGCGAAGACGCGCCGGTCTTCACCCTGCCCGAGCCGATCATCCCGGCCGGGCTCGCGCGCATCATGAGCTTGCGCGACGGCAGCGCGAAAATGTCCAAGTCCGACCCGTCGGACATGAGCCGCATCAACCTGACCGACGACGCCGACACGATGATGCAGAAGGTCCGCAAGGCAAAGACCGACCCCGAGGTGCTGCCGTCCGAAGCCGAAGGGCTCGACGGGCGTCCCGAGGCGCGCAACCTTGTCGGCATCTACGCCGCGCTCGCCGACACGAGCGTCGACGCGGTGCTGCGCGACCATGCGGGCCAGGGGTTCGGCGCCTTCAAGCCCGCGCTCGGCGAATTGCTGATCGAGAAGCTGGGGCCGATCAACGCGCGCTACGTCGCGCTGAAGGACGATGCTGCCGCGCTCGATGCCATCCTCGACAAGGGGGCGGAAAAGGCGCGCGCACTGGCGAAGCCGACGCTCGACGCCGCTTATGCCGCGCTGGGGCTCTGCCGCTGACACGCCGCTGTTTCGACGCGAAATTTCTTGTTTTTGGCTTCCACGTCCCCATATCGGGACGTGGAACGCCGTGCGACGAAGCGGGTTCAACCAAGGTTAAGTCGCATCGGCATAGTCTATGGTATGAAAGTGCGGCCTGACCGCACACCGAATCACGGAGCCAAGACGATGAGCAAGATCAATTTCCGGCGACTGGGCCTTGCCGCCATGACGGGCGCGGCGCTGGCACTGGCCGGCTGCGCGACGCCGTTCAAGGCCGATGTCGCGCGCTTCCAGACGCAGCTTCCTGCGCCGCAGGGCCAGAGCTTCGTCGTCGAAGCGAGCAACCCGGCGCTCGAAGGCGGGATCGAGTTCGGCCAATATGCGAACCTCGTCGCGGGCGAGCTGACCCGCTACGGCTATCGCCCCGCGGCCAATGGCGAACGCGCCGACATGGTCGTTCGCATGGATTATGGGGTCGACAAGGGGCGCGAGCGCGTCGTGTCGAGTCCGAGCTTCGGCGATCCCTGGTATGGCGGTTATTATGGCCGCGGTTTCTATCGCCCGGTGATCGTCAGCGGCCGCGGCGGGCGCCGCTATGTCTATGGCTATCGCGATCCGTTCCTGTGGGGCGGTTTCGGACCCGGCTGGGGCGGCACCGATGTCAGCAGCTACACCGTCTATACCAGCGGCCTGAACCTGCAGATCAACCGCGCCGCCGACGGCGCGCGCCTGTTCGAAGGTCATGCCGAGGCACAGTCGCGCGACAACAATTTGCAGACGATCGTCCCGAACCTTGTCGAGGCGATGTTCACCGGCTTCCCCGGCAATTCGGGCGAGCGGGTGCGGATCACGGTAGCGCCGCCCGAAAAGGGCTGAGGCGCCGCACAAGCCAAAGCAAAAGGCCCGCCATCCGAAAGGAAGGCGGGCCTTTTTGTTGCTGTGGACAGATCCGGGGATAAGCCCGGGATAAATCTGTGGATCAGCTGTTGAGACTGCGCCGGATCGCGGCGATTTCGGCGTCGAGTTCGCTGTCGGCGACGCGCAGCGCCTCAACCGTGCGCACCGCATGGATCACCGTCGAATGGTCGCGCCCGCCGAAGCGGCGCCCGATTTCGGGGTAGGAGCGCGGCGTCAGTTCCTTCGCGAGATACATGGCGACTTGCCGCGGACGCGCGATCGCGCGGACGCGGCGCTTCGACGCCATTTCCGACTTGTCGAGCCGGTAATGGGCGCAGACTGCGCGCTGGATCTCGTCGATCGTGATGCGCGGGCGCGCGGTACGGACATTTTCGGCGAGCCGGTCCTCGGCGAGCGCGAGGTCGACCGTCGTGCCGGTGAGTGCCGCATAGGCGAGCAGCTTGTTGAGTGCGCCTTCGAGCTCGCGGATGTTGCGCGTGAAATGCTTGACCAGATAGGCGACGACATTGTCGGGCACCTCGACCATCGGCATCGCGGCGAGCCGCTGGCGGATGATGCGTTCGCGAAGGTCGTCCTCGGGCGCCTCGATATCGGCGACTAGCCCGCCCGACAGGCGCGACAGCAGCCGCGCCTCGACCCCGTCGAGCATCGCCGGCGGGCGGTCGGCGGTGACCACGAGGCGCTTGCCTGCGGTCATCAGGTCGTCGATCGTGTGGAGCAACTCTTCCTGCGTCGAATTCTTGCCGATCACGAACTGGAGATCGTCGAGCAGCAGCAGGTCGGCGGCGCGCAACCGCGCCTTGAACGCCATCATATCGCCGCCGCGCATCGCGCCGACGAATTCGAGCATGAACTTTTCCGCCGACATCAGGATGATGTTCGCGGTCGGGTGCGTCGCGGCATAATCCTGCGCGATCGCCTGGAGAAGGTGGGTCTTGCCCTGCCCGGTGCCCGAGCAGAGGTAGAGCGGGTTGAACTGCGGCGCTTCGACCATCGCCATGCGGCGCGCGGCGTTCGCAGCAAGGATGTTGCTGCGCGCGACGACGAAGCGGCCGAACGACAGGCGCGGATCGAAATTGAGCAGCGCCGGGTTGGCGGCGGGAGCCGGCGGCGGCGTCTCGAAGCTCGGCAGCGGCTGCGACGACAGCGCCGCGACGCGCTCGTTCGCCGCCGCGCCGCCACGGACCATGACGCTGCGCACTGCGGGCAGCTGCTGCCGCCACGCCAGTTCGAGCCGGTCACCGAAGCGTTCGTTGATCCAGTTCGCCGAAAAGCGGCTGGCGGTTTCGAGCGTCACGACGCCCGACAAGGTGCAATAGTCGGCAAAGCGCACGGGCTTCAGCCAATGATCGAAGGTGCGGACGCCGAGGTCACGGCGCAGCCCTTCGGCGACGCGCGGCCAGAGCGTTGCGGCATCGCCGTTCATCGCTCCACCCTTTGCGTCATTCCCATGCTGATTGCCGCTTTCCGTCACGCTGTGCCGCCCCCTCAGGTCCCCTGGCGCCGGATGATCGGGCGGCCGGCCACGCGCCGATTCGTCGCCTGCGCAGGGCACAGGCATACTATCCGGGGCAAGCAGCCCGAGAAGTCGCGAATCATGTCGATGTGGCGGCCGCCGGCGAAGGCCGACGACACCCCCTGTCTAGGCAAGGGTCGGTGAGTCGATCAAGGGCTGGCCATGTAAAAATACTGAAATAAAAATCTTGACTCATCGGGGGCACCGGAATCGCGCGAAACCCCCATTTTATCTATATATTTCAGTATTTTAATCGCGACATGCGCGTGACCAAGCAACGAATCGCCGTAAATCCGTCACTTACCGCGCTGCAACACTATTGCCATCGCGCTGTCACAATAACGGACGCAAAAAAGGACCCGCGGGCATGACGCCAGCGGGTCCTTTTTGTTCCCTTTCGGGACAGCCGAATCAGGCGATCGCGTTGACGCTCTTGGTCAGGCGCGAGAATTTGCGGGCCACGGTGTTCTTGTGCAGCACACCCTTGGCAACGCCGCGCGCCATTTCGGGCTGCGCAGCCTTCAGCGCGGTCGCGGCGGCGTCCTTGTCACCGGCGGCGACAGCGTTCTCGACCTTCTTCACCAGCGTGCGAATGCGCGAAACGCGATTCTTGTTCACGATGGTGCGCGCGGTGTTGCGGCGGATGCGCTTCTTTGCCTGCGGCGTATTGGCCATAAATTCCTCTAGTCTTTCAAACGGTCTACATGGTCGGAGCACAGCCTCAGCGGAGCAGCCGAATCGCGCGAGTTGCAGCGAATCAATGTCCGGATGCGGCCGGTTCCGGACGACCGGACCCTGCTCGAAGGGTGCGCGCATAGCCAGCTTGGCCCTTTTGGTCAATGCCTATTGCGGGAAAGCCCCGCATTACCGCTGGCATTTGGAGCAATAGAAGGTCGACCGGCCCGACTGCACGATCCGCACGATCGTCCCGCCGCATTCGCACGCCTCGCCCTCGCGCCCATAGACGCGCCAGTCCTTCGCGAAATAGCCAAGGTCGCCTTCGGGACTGAGGAAATCGCGCAGGGTCGACCCGCCGGCGGCGATCGCGGCGATCAGCACCTCCTTGATCGCGGGCACCAGCACGGCAAGTTTCGCCTTCGATACGTCGGCCGCGGGCTTCGCCGGCGCAATGCGCGCCATGTTGAGCGCCTCGCAGACATAGATATTGCCGAGCCCCGCAACGACCGTCTGGTCGAGCAGCATCGCCTTGATCGGCGCGCGCCGTCCGGCGAGCGCCTTCGCGAGATAGGCGGCGCCGAAATCGTCGGACAAGGGTTCGGGGCCCAGCGTCACGAATGCTGGAAACAGCGTCAGCGGATCGCCGCTGACGAGGTCGACCGACCCGAAACGCCGCGGATCGTGCAGGAACAATCGGTGCCCCGCCGTTTCGAGCAGCAGATGGTCGTGCTTGCCCGCTTCGCCGCCCTCGGTCCGCCAGCGCCCCGACATGCCGAGGTGGAAGATCATATGATCGTCGCGGTCGGTCGAGATGACGCCATATTTGGCGCGGCGCGACAGGCCGGTCACCGTCGAGCCGGTGAGCCGCTGCGCAAGGTCGGCCGGAAAGGGCCGGCGCAGGTCGGGGCGGAAGGTGGTGACTGCGGTCAGCCGCTGGCCTTCGAGGAAAGGTGCAAGGCCGCGGACGGTGGTTTCGACTTCGGGCAATTCAGGCATATCGCACATCGGGCTACGCGCCATTTGCCTGCGCGGCAAGGCCCGGCTAAAGGCCGACGCAACACACCATCTCCCCCGCAAAGGCGCGCACTCCATGGCCACTCCCGACACCGTCAGCTTCGGTTATGAACAGGTCCCCGCGGGCGAGAAGACCGCGATGGTCGGCGAAGTGTTCAGCCGCGTCGCGCGCAAGTACGACATCATGAACGACGCGATGTCGGGGGGCATGCACCGGCTGTGGAAGGACCGCTTCGTCCGCCGCGTCAAACCGCGCGAGGGCGAGACGATCCTCGACATGGCGGGCGGCACCGGCGACATCGCGTTTCGCATGGAGCGGTTCGGCGCGAGCATCACCGTCGCCGACATCAACCCCGACATGCTGGGCGTCGGCGTCGAACGCGCCGCCGAACGCGGGATCGACACGCTGGTCTGGTCCGAACAAAATGCCGAGAAACTTTCGTTCCCCGACCAGTTTTTCGACGCCTATACGATCGCCTTCGGCATCCGCAACGTCACCGATATCCCGGCGGCGCTGGCCGAAGCGCACCGCGTGCTGCGTTATGGCGGGCGCTTCTTCTGCCTCGAATTCTCGACCAACGAATGGCCGGGTTTCGCGCAGGCCTATGATGCCTATTCGCATCATCTGGTGCCCAAGCTCGGCAAGCTGATCGCCGATGACGAAGACAGCTATCGTTACCTGATCGAATCGATCCGCCGTTTCCCGCCGATGCCCAAATTCGCGGCGATGATCCGCGACGCGGGCTTTACCGCGGTGAAGGTCGAACCGATCCTCGGCGGGCTGGTCGCGATCCACAGCGGGTGGAAAGCGTGAGCATGCGACAGCATGCGAGCGCCCCCTCGCAGGGCGCTCAGAGTCACGTGCCTCTGAACGCGACCCACCACGGCAACGCAGTACGCTGGGTTCCCGCTTTCGCGGGGTTGACGACGTGGGGAGCGGTGGCCGAGTGACCCGACCCGTCACCCATATCGTCCGCCTGCTGAAGTGGGGGCGTATCCTCGCACGCCACGGCGCGCTGCGCGGGATCGAGAGTGCGCCGACGACCCCGCCGGGGGTCAAGCGCCTGTGCCGGATCGCGCGCTTCGGCACGATCCAGCCGAAAATCCCCGATTACGCCACCGCCTTCCAGGCGATCGGCCCCGCCGCGGTCAAGCTCGGCCAGACGCTCGCGACGCGCCCCGACCTTGTCGGCGAAGAGGCGGCGCGCAACCTGCTGAGCCTGCAGGACGCGCTCGCGCCCGTCGCGTTCGAGCGTATCAAACAGGAAATCGAGGCGGTCTTCGAAGTCCCGCTCGAAAGCCTCTACAGCGAATTCGACCCCGAACCCGTCGGCTCGGCGTCGATCGCGCAGGTCCACCGCGCGGTCACGACCGACGGCCGCACGGTCGCGGTCAAGGTGCGCCGCCCCGGCATCGACAAGCAGTTCGCGCGCGACATCGAAACCTATGAATGGGCGGCCGCGCATCTCGAAGCGCTCGGCGGCGAAGCGACGCGGCTGCGCCCGCGGCAAGTGATCGCCAATTTCCGCCGCTGGACCTTGCGCGAACTCGACCTCAGGCGCGAGGCCGCCTCGGCATCCGAACTCGCCGACGCGATGGTCGGGGTGCCGACTTACGAGGTGCCCGCGATCGATTGGGACCGCACCGCGAGCCGCGTGATGACGATGAGCTGGATCGACGGCATCAAGATCTCGCACCGCGACCGGCTGATCGCGGCGGGGCACGACATGGAGGCTTTGTCGGCGAACCTCGTCAACGCCTTCCTGCGGCAGGCGATCGCCGAGGGATTCTTCCACGCCGACATGCACCAGGGCAATTTGTTCGTGAAGGCCGACGGAACGATCGCCGCGGTCGATTTCGGCATCATGGGCCGGATCAACCGGCAGGCGCGCTACTGGCTCGCCGAAATCCTCTATGGGCTGACCACCGGCAATTACCGCCGCGTCGCCGAAATCCATTTCGAGGCGCAATATGTGCCCGCCTATCACAGCGTCGAGGAATTCGCGACGGCGCTGCGCGCGGTCGGCGAGCCGATGCGCGGCAAGCCGGTGAGCGAACTCAGCGTCGGACAGATGCTCGACGGGCTGTTCGCGATCACGCGCGATTTCGACATGCAGACGCAGCCGCACCTGCTGCTGCTCCAGAAGACGATGGTTATGGTCGAGGGCGTCGCGACGATGCTCAATCCCAAGATCAATATGTGGAACGTCTCCGGCCCGTTCGTCAGCGAATGGATCCGCGACGAGCTCGGCCCCGAGGCCGCGCTTGCCGACGGTTTGCGCGAACAGGGCAAGACGCTGGCGCTGATCCCCGACATCATCCGCCGCCTCGACGCGCAATTGCCGAAGCCGGGCGGCGCGCCGCCCGCGCCGCCGCTGCCCGACATTCCGCTGATGTGGGACAAGGGCGAACGCAAGCGCTGGTGGCGTTATGCGCTGACCGCGCTGGCGGGCGCCGCCGCCGGTGTCGGCGCGATGTGGTGGCTCGCCTGAATCGGTCCATTTTTGACGCATCGATCCTATCGGAGCCGATGATCACGCCCTAGTCCCTCTATTTCATGGGGCAAACATCGGGGGGTGTTATGGCAGGATGGACGCGCACGTCTGTGCGATCGGGGTTGTTGGCAGCGGGCACGAGCCTGGCATGTGCGGCATGGACAACGCCGGTCGGTGCACAGCCCGCCCCGCCAGCGCCCGCCGAAAATGCATCCGTATCGCTCGAGGCGCAGATCGCCGAACTGCGCAAGGCCGCCGAGCAGGCGCGCAAGGATGCGAAGGCAGCCGAAGAATCCGCGGCGAAGGCGGAGGCGCTGATCCGCGACCTGCTCGATCGGCAATCGGGATCATCCCCGCGCCCGGTCGAAACCGCGCAGGCCGATATCGCGCAATGCGCCAAGCCGGTGCCGCCGAGCCAATTGTCGTCGTCGCCCTATCTCGATTGCGATCACAGTTTCCGCGACTATGTCGAGCGCACCGACGCCAAGGAAGACCAGCTCCTCGGGCATCTGGCGACGAAAACCAAGGGGCCGGACGGGAAGGAGGTTTGGCGCACCGGCGGCCCGCCGCCCCGAAGCCTCGGAAGCTCGACCGGCAACTTCCGGGGCGCGATCACCGCCTCGAAAAAGGGCACGAACGTCAGCCTGGTCAACGATTTCCCGCTCAGCCGCCTGAAGGAGGACGACGAAGAGGGGAATCTGCGCGCGATCACGCGGACGCTTTCGCTCGGCGCGAGCGCGACCTTCGACGAGGATAATGGCGGCTATATCGGCGACTTCTCCGACCTGTCCGACAAGCCGCTGGGCCTGTCGCTGGGCTTCAGCATGCAATATTATCCATGGCGGCCGAAGTCCTCCGAAAAGAAGGACGAAGCGACGCTCGCGACGCTGGGCAAGGAGAAGGTTGCGGCGCTCGTCGCGCTGTGCCGGGCCGATCAGAAGAAAACGGCCGACGACGCGAAACTCCAGGCGGAAATTTTCGATCCGGAACGGGCGGACAGCGGGGCAACAAGCGCCGGTGCCGACGATCCGTGCCGCTACGAAAATTTGCTGCGCTGGGCATTCGCGACGAAAAAGCATGGCGCCTTCAAGCGGCCGGACGCGATCGACGCCTATAATGCCGGTTTCTGGATTACCCCCGGCAAGGAGGAACTCCCCGAGTTCGGCTTCGGCCTGTCGGGCGAATTCACGCGCCAGCGCTTTTCCTTCATCGACCCCGCGGGCTTTGCGCCCTCCGTGCTGCTGCCTGCGACGAATCCGCCCTTGCTCTCGACGCTGAAGTTCGAAACGCTCGGCGGGGACAGGAAGGTGACCTATGACTGGTCGCTCAACGGATATGTCTTTTATCACTGGCCCGTCGACCTGCGCCTGCTCGACGGCCTGACACTCATCCCGCGCGCCAAATTCGGTCGAAAATGGAGCATCGCCAAGGCGGCGAAGGATATCGAATTCTGCACGATCGACCCGCCGCTGGCCGGCAGCGTACCGGTCGCGGGGGCGAACAACCGGAAATGCGAGAAGTTCAACATCTTGCCGCCCTCGCGCGATTCGGGGTTCGAACTGGGTGCGGAAGTCCGGACGCGCATTCCGCTGACGCGCCTGCACCGCTATCTGCCCGAAATCGGCCTCGCCCCCTCCTTCACCTATAGCGAGATCGAAGATCGCTATAAGGCGGTCGCGCCTTTCTATGTCGCCTTCGACAAGGAAAACGGATTGAATGGCGGCTTGCAGCTCTCCCACGAATGGGGCGGCGGCGAGGACAAGGCGACGGTGATTTCGATCTTCTATTCGACCCCCTTCACGCTCGCGGGCAACAAATAGCCGATCGTGTCGCGGCGAACAGGGCCTAGTCGGCGGGGCTTTTTCACGCCATATGCAGGCGCGTGACCAAGCCTCGCATCCTGCTCATCGTCGGCGGCGGTATCGCAGCCTATAAATCGATCGAACTCGTCCGCCTGCTCCGCAAGGCGGGGTACATCGTCCGCTGCGTGATCACGCGCGCGGGCGAGCAGTTCGTGACCCCGCTGACGCTCGCGGCACTCAGCGAAAACAAGGCGTACACCAATCTCTTCGACCTCAAGGACGAGGTCGAGATGGGGCATATCCAGCTGAGCCGCGAGGCCGACCTCGTCGTCGTCGCGCCCGCAACCGCCGACCTGCTGGCGAAGATGGCCGCGGGTATCGCCGACGACCTTGCAACGACGCTGCTGCTCGCGACCGACAAGCCGGTGCTCGCCGCGCCCGCGATGAATGTGCGCATGTGGCTGCACGCCGCGACCCGCCGCAACGTCGCGACGCTGCGCGGCGACGGCGTCACGGTGATGGAGCCCGACGAGGGCGAGATGGCGTGCGGCGAATATGGCCCCGGCCGCCTGCCCGAACCCGAAGCGATCAAGGCCGCGATCGATGCGGCGCTTGCGAGCGCACCCGCACCGGTTCCGTTGACCGGCCAGCCCGATTTCGCGCCCGCGAACCATCGCCCGCTGTTCGGGCGCCGGATCCTCGTCACCGCGGGGCCGACGCACGAGCCGATCGATCCGGTGCGCTATATCGCCAACCGGTCGAGCGGGAAGCAGGGCTTTGCGATCGCGGCCGCCGCCGCCGCCGCCGGCGCCGAGGTGCTGCTGGTTGCGGGACCGGTCGACCTGCCCACCCCGCCCGGCGTGATTCGCGTCGATGTCGAGACCGCGGTCGAAATGGCGGCCGAGGTTGCAGAGGGCCTGCCCGTCGATGCCGCGATCATGGTCGCCGCGGTCGCCGACTGGCGCGCCGCCGACACCGCACCGCAAAAGATCAAAAAGGACGGCAGCGGACAGGTCCCGCCGCTCGCCCTCGCCGAAAATCCCGACATTCTGGCGACGGTCGCTCAAAGCCCCGACCGACCGCCGCTGCTGATCGGCTTTGCCGCCGAAACCAACGACGTCATCGCGCATGCGCAGGCGAAGCTCGTGCGCAAGGGCTGCGACTGGATCGTCGCCAACGACGTCGCCGCCGACCCGATGGGGGGCGCGAACAACCGGGTGCATATCGTTAGCAAAGACGGCGTAGACAGCTGGGACCGGCTGCCCAAGGACGCCGTCGCCCGCAAATTGATGGAAAAGATCGCCGATGAGCTCGACACAAATGCACCCCTTGAAAGAGATTGAAATCGCCATCCAGCGGCTGCCCAACGGCGGCGGCCTGCCCCTGCCCGCCTATGCGAGCGACGGCGCGGCGGGGATGGATGTCGTCGCGGCCGAGACGTTGACGCTCCGTCCCGGTGCGCGCCATGCGGTCGCAACGGGCTTCGCGATGGCGATCCCGGCGGGTTACGAGGTGCAGGTGCGCCCGCGTTCGGGCCTCGCGCTCAAGCACGGAATCACCTGCCTCAACACGCCGGGTACGATCGACAGCGACTATCGCGGCGAAGTGAAGGTGATCCTCGCCAATCTGTCCGAGGATAATTTCGAGATCGCGCGCGGCGACCGCATCGCGCAGCTTGTCCCCGCGCCCGTCCAGCGCGCCACCTTTGCCGAGGTCGAAACGCTCGACGAGACCGCGCGCGGCGCGGGCGGTTTCGGCTCGACCGGGGTTGCGAGCGCGAGCGGTGAAGAGGTGCCCGACGACGATTCCGTGCCCGACAATGTCGGATCGCTGTCCGCCATGAAGATACGGCAGCCGGGCGAATAGGTGGCGGTCGGCGTCGCCGTTCTGTTGCTCGCCGGATCGGTTCCGATCAAGGTCGAGCGGCCGTTCAACGACGCGGCCGCCCAGGAGAGATTCGTCGCGCGGCTGTCCGACCCGCTCGCCTTGCACGAAGACCGGCGGTGCGGTGATTATAATATGATGATCGGGATCACCCTGCCCCCGAAGGCTGCGCCACGCGACATCAGGATAGAGGCGCCCGACTGTGCATGGGAACGCGTCATCCATGTCAGAAAGTGGCTGCAAACAGCGCCGCGGACCTACTTCAAGCCTGTCCGTCACACCACGCGATATCGGTTCCGCGTTGCGATGCGGCTGCCACAATGAGCCTGAGCGACGCCGAACTCGACCGGTACGCGCGCCAGATCATCCTGCCGGCGTTCGGCGGCGCCGGGCAGGCGAAGCTGAAGAGCGCGCATGTCGCGATCATCGGCGCGGGCGGGATCGGCTGTCCGGCGATCACCTATCTGGCCGCGGCGGGCGTCGGCAAGCTGACGATCATCGACCATGACGTGATCGAGCTGTCGAACCTGCACCGCCAGCCGCTGTTCACCGATGCCGATATCGGCGCGCGCAAGGCCGATGTCGCGGCCGATGCGGCGCGGCGGATCAACCCGCATGTCGAGGCGGTCGCGGTCGCCGAACGGCTCGACGATGCGAACGCCGAAGCGCTGCTGTCGGACGCAAGCCTGATCCTCGACGGCTGCGACAATTTCGATACGCGGCTCGCGGTGAACCGCGCCGCGGTCGCGCTGCACGTCCCGCTGCTCAGCGCGGCGATCGGCGCGTTCGAGGGGCAGGTCGCGCTTTACGAAGGCTGGAGAGCGGGACAGGCCTGCTACGCCTGCCTCGTCGGCGGCGATCCAGACCGCGAGGGGATCAATTGCGCCGAAACGGGCGTGATGGGTGCGCTCGCGGGGATGGTCGGCACGATGGCGGCGCTGGAGGCGGTGCGCGCACTGACCGGCTGGGGCGCGCCGTTGACGGGCCGCCTCGCCATCGTCGACATGCTCGAGCGGCGCTGGCGCGAAGTCGGCGTGCCCGAGGATCCCGAATGCCCGATATGCCGAGCCTGAACATCATCGTCGCGGTCGCCGAAGGGCGGCGGCTATATGCCGCGCTCGAGGCCGGAATGGCGGCGGCGGCGCTCGGCCGCGCGGTGCGTATCTTCCTGCAGGGCGAGGCGGCGGCGCTGCTCCGCGATCCGGTCGCCTTCGCGGGCGACGAGGCGCGCCGCGCGGCGGGGCAGCCCGACCTCGCCTGGCTTGTCGAGGAAGCGATCGCGATGGAGGTCGCGCTGTTCGTGTGCCAGTCGGGCATGGCGCTCGTCGGCATCGCGGCGACCGAACTGGTGCCGCATGTCCGCGCCGCCGGGCTCGTCAGCTTCCTCGCCGAGGTGAGCGCCGAGGACCGGCTGATCGTCTATTAGGACCGGAACTCAGGGATTGTCGCACACCTTGATCGCGTCCGCCTCGGGACGCTTCCCCTCGGGCGCGAAGCGCGCGAGATAGCCGCCGGCATGCTGCTTGTCGTCGTAGGAGACGAGCTTGTAGCCCACCGCCTCAAACTCGCAGACGAGCAGGCGGAACGGCGTGCCGTGCTGCGCGATCGGCCGGTCGCCGTCGACGACGATCACCTGCCCGCCCTTGCGCAGCGCCGGGCGCAGCCGCCACAGGAAAGCATAAGGCTCGCCGATCTCGTGATACATATGGACCATGAAGACGCGGTCGAAGCTCGCCGCGGGCAGGCGCGGATCGTCGACCGCGCCAAGCTTCAGCGAGACATTGTCGAGCCGTTCGCGCGCGACGCGGTCGGCCAGCCGTTCGATCACCTCGGGAATGATGTCCTGCGCGAGCACACGACCGCCCGCGCCGACCCGCTGCGCGAGGCGCACGGTGTAATAGCCGTCACCCGCGCCGATGTCGGCGACGGTCATGTTCGGGCGGACGTCGGCGGAGTCCATGACGTCCTCGGCCTCGTTGACGCGGTCGCGCGCTTCCTCGGTCGACCATTTGGTCGAGACGGTCGGCGCCACCGGCCGGTCGGCGGGCGGAAATTCGCGTGCGGTCTCGGTGCGGTCGCTGTCATCGTCCCACGGCGCATCGCAGCCGGCCAGCAGCGGCAGGAGCGCCAGCAGGACGACCGCGGCGCGCTTCATCAGTCGATGTCCTCCACCTCGACCTTTTCGCCCGTCACCTTCTGCGACAGCGCCGCCGCCATGAAGGGATCGAGCGCGCCGTCGAGCACATCACCCGGCGCGGTCGAGGTCACCCCGGTGCGGAGGTCCTTCACCAGCTGATAGGGCTGGAGGACATAGGAGCGAATCTGGTGGCCCCAGCCGATCTCGGTCTTCGCCTGATATTCTCCGCTCGCCGCCGCCTCGCGCTTCTGAAGCTCGGCCTCGTACATCCGTGCCTTCAGCATCCCCATCGCGGTCGCGCGGTTCTTGTGCTGCGAACGGTCGTTCTGGCTCGCGACGACGATGCCGGTCGGGATGTGCGTGATGCGCACCGCCGAATCGGTCGTGTTGACGTGCTGGCCGCCCGCGCCCGAGGCGCGATAGGTATCGATCTTGAGGTCGCCTTCGTTGATCTCGATCTCGATATTGTCGTCGATCACCGGATAGACCCACACCGACGAGAAGCTGGTGTGGCGGCGCGCCGAACTGTCATAGGGCGAGATACGAACGAGGCGGTGGACGCCGCTTTCGGTCTTCGCATAGCCATAGGCATTCTCGCCCTTCACCAGCATCGTCGCCGACTTGATTCCCGCCTGTTCGCCCGCCTGATATTCGACCAGCTCGACCTTCATCCGGCGTTTTTCGGCCCAGCGCATATACATGCGCTGAAGCATTTCGGCCCAGTCCTGGCTTTCGGTGCCGCCGGCGCCGGCATGGACTTCGATGTAGCAGTCGTTGGCGTCGGCTTCGCCCGCGAGCAGCGCCTTGATCTTGTCTTCCTCGGCGCGTTCGGCAAGCGCGGCGAGCGACGCGACGGCCTCGTCGACCATCGCCTCGTCGCCTTCCATCTCGGCGAGTTCGATCAGTTCGGCGGTGTCGGCGCATTCGGTTTCGATCGCGCGCGTCGCGGTGATCGCCTCGTCGAGCCGGCGGCGCTCGCGCATCACTTCCTGCGCCGCCTTCGCGTCGTTCCACAGCGTCGGGTCTTCGACCTTCGCATTGAGTTCGTCGAGCCGCCGCACCGCGCGGTCCCAGTCGAGGAAGCGGCGCAGCAGCGCCAGCGCGGCGCCAATCTTGTCGATATGATCCTGCGCTTCGGCGCGCATGTCCTTGCTCCTGAAATATGTTGATCCCGCCCTTACGGCCAGAAAGGCCGCAGGGGAAGGCGGTGCCGCGCCGTCAGATGATGCCGCCGCGGTCGTCGAGGAAGTCGCTGTCGGTGCGTCCCGACGTCCCCTTCTGCGTCGGCGCGCTCTGCCGCTTCGGCGCCTTGATCGGCTTGATTTCGTCTTCGCGGATCGTCCGGCGCGGTTCGCTTTCGGGCTTGAACGCCTCCCAGATGATCGACGCCTTGGGATCGGTGCCCGGCCAGGCGCCATAGACGCGGCGGCCCGACTGGCGGTCGATGCGCACCATGCGCACGCCCTTCGGCGCCGAGAAGGGGATCGGCTGGCGATCGGCGAGCGCGGCGAGCGCGAAATCCTTGAAGATCGGCGCCGCATAGCTGCCGCCCTGCGCATAGCCGCCCATGCTGCGCGGCTGGTCAAAGCCGATATACATGCCGGCGACGACGTCGGGGGTGCCGCCGACGAACCAGACGTCGTTCGGGCCCGAAGTCGTGCCCGTCTTGCCGAACAAAGGCACGTCGAGATCGCGCAGCCGCACCGCGGTGCCACGCTGGACGACGCCTTCGAGCATATGGACGACCTGATAGGCGGTGATCGGGTCCATCAGCTGTTTGCCCGAGCGCGCGAAGCGCGGCATCGGCCGGCCGTCCCAATCCTTCTTGTTGCAGCCCTCGCACGGCCGCCAATTCTTCGGAAAGATCACCTTGCCGCGGCGGTCCTGCGCGTAATCGATCACGCGCGGTTTCAGCTCGCGGCCATGGTTGGCGAGCATCGCGTATGCATTGGTGATTCTTTCGACCGTCGTCGACCCGGCGCCGAGCGCGGTCGACAGATAGGGTTCATGCTTGCCGATCCCCATCGTGCTGATCATGTCGACCACCGGCTCCATGCCGACCTGACTCGCCGCGCGCACCGTCATCAGGTTGCGCGACTGTTCGAGGCCCCAGCGCATCGTATGTTCGCCCGACCCGCCCGCACCGCCGAAGTTGCGGAAGCATTTGTTGCCGAAGCGCGCGCCCTGATAGACGCAGAACGGCCCATCGACGATCATCGTCGCGGGGGTCATGCCATTGTCGAGCGCGGCGGCGTAAACGAAGGGCTTGATCGTCGAACCCGGCTGGCGTTCGGCCTGCGTCGCGCGGTTGAACGGCGAGAGGCGGACGTCGAAGCCGCCCTGCATCGCATAGATACGGCCCGAATGCGGGCTTTCGACGACCATCCCGCCCGAAACCTCGGGAATATTGCGCAGCGCGTAGCCGCTGCCGCCGGTCGATTTGACTGCGATCAGGTCGCCCGGGCGCATCGCCGAAAAGGCGCTGCCGCCGGTCTTGCGATAGCCCATCGTCGCCGCGCTCGCGGGCAGCGTGCCGGTGTCGCCGTTGGCAAAACCGATGCGCGCGGCGCCCGCCGATTTGGAAATGACAGTGGCGACGCGCCAATTGTCGTAATCGATGCCGATAAAGCTCGACGCGAGGCGGCTCTGCCACTGGTCGTCGGCCTCGATCGTCGCGATCGGCCCCGACCAGCCCTTGCCCGCATCATAGCGCTGGAGCCCCTTGCGCAGTGCCATCGTCGCGCCATCTTGCATCTTGCCGTCATAAGGCGTGCGGACCCAGAGGCCACCGGCATAGACGCTGAGCGGGCCATCCTCGGCGGTCTCGCCGAACTCGGCGATCAGCTGGCGCCGCACCTCTTCCATATAATAGCCGCCGACCTGTGCGATCGCGGTGTTGCCCGTGTTGGTCAGGCCGAGCGGCATCGCGCGCGCGGCGTCGCGCTGCGCGGCCGTGATCCAGCCGTTGCTCTCCATCGACCCGAGCACGAAATTACGCCGCGCCAGCGCCTCGCGCTCGAAGCGGGCGCGGCCGTATTTCTCGGGCGCCTTCGGCAGGATCGCGAGGAAAGCCATTTCGTGGAGCTGGAGCTGGTCGACATCCTTGTCGAAATAGGCGCGGCTCGCCGCCTGCACCCCGAAGCTGCGGCGGCCGAGCGGGATTTCGTTGAGATAGAGCTCGAGAATCTGTTCCTTGGTCAGCGCACTTTCGATGCGCATCGCGAGAATCGCCTCGCGTACCTTGCGGCGATAGCTGAGTTCGTTGGTCAGCAGCAGGTTCTTCGCGACCTGCTGGGTTATCGTCGAGGCGCCGACGGGACGGCCGCTGCTCGTCAAATTGGTGATGATCGCGGTCGCGATGCCCGGATAGTCGATGCCGCCGTGGCTGAAGAAGGTCTTGTCCTCGGCCGCGAGGAAGCTGCGCACCAAAAGCTGCGGATATTCGCTATATTCGAGCTGGACGCGGCGTTCGCGCGCATAGCTGTGCACCGGCTTGCCCTCGCCGTCGCGGACCATCGTCGGCAGCGGCGGTTCATAATCGCGAAGCTGGTCGACCGAGGGCAGGTCGCGCGCAAAAATCGCCCAGATCAGCACTATGCCGAGCAGCCCCGCGAGCAGGAGGTAGCCGAGCCAACGGAACCAGCGCCGCGCCCACATGTCGCGGAACCAGGCGATGACGGCATTGCCGTCGCGGCGGAGGCGAAGGCGGAAATCGGGCGGACTGTCGGCGGCCATATGTTTCCGCCTCTAAAGCCTGACTCGCCGAAAGGGAAGTATGGTTGCGGCGAGGTGCACGACTAGTCGGCGGCGGTCAGGTCGAGCAGCGCCGCGCGCAGCATCGATGCAACTCCGGCGAGCACGGCGTCGGCCGAAACACGGTCCTCTTCATACAGCATCTCGTCGGCCGCAAAGCCGAGTTCGACCGCGAGACGGAGGCGCAGCCACAGCGTTTCCCAGTCGATCCGGGGAAGGTGCGGCGCGCAGGCATCGACGAGGCGGCCGGTGACATGGCGGTGCGATTCGAGCCGGATGTGGACGAGGCGCGGCGTCGCGTGGAGCGCGCGCAATATCCACACCGCACCCGGTTCGGCGCGCGTCGCCGCAGCGTTTTCTGCAAGCAGCTCGCCGATATGATCGGCCATCGCAGCGATCCCGCCGGACGCGTGGCGCGCGAGCCAGCCGTCGAGCACCGCATTCTGGCGCTCCATCAGCCGCCGCCCGAGCGCTTCGAGCACCGCATATTTGTCGCCGAAATAGCGATAGAGCGCCGGCGGGCTCAGCCCGGCGCGCGCCGCGATCATGTTGGTCGAGATGCGCTCGATCCCGACCTCGGCGAGCAATTCGCCCGCGACGTCGAGCAGGCGGCCCTGCGTTTGATGCGCGCGCGCCTGCTGCGGCGGACGGCGCCCGGCGAGCGTCACCGCGCGGCGCCGCGCGCGCTCACCGGCCAGATGTCGACGAGCGTGTCGCCCGCGACGACGTGGTAGAAATCATAGAGGTTCACCGTCGGGTCGCAGTGCGGCACGGTCAGGCTGACCGGATCGCCGGGCTGGAGTTCGGTCCCGATGCCCGGCGCGATCAGCGCGGCATGTTCGTCGCCCATGAAGGCAAAGAAGGCGGTTTCGGGCGCGCCGCGCTGCACCACCGCGACGCCGCCGTCGGTCGAGAGCGATTTATAGCCCGAATCGATGGTGACGAGACCGCTGTGGTTCGCGCTGACGACGCGCGCGTCGACGCTCAGCGACACCTCGAACGGCGCTTCGCCGCCGTCCGCGATCTCGCAATCGAGATATTGCTTGTCCATGAAGACATAGCTGCCCGCCTGCAATTCGGTGAACACGCCGAGGTCGAGGTCGATCCGGTGGGTGCCGGTGCCCGATCCGGTGACGATGCCGGGCGTGAAACCCGCATCGGAAAGCGCGGCGATCACCTCCTGCAAATAGGCGGTGCGCTCGACGATCGCGGCGCGGCGGTCGGCGTAGCTTTCGATATGCTGCTGCGACCCGCAGTAGAATTGCACGCCGCGATAGTCGAGGTTCGGCGATGCGGCGATCGTCTTCGCGAGCGCGACCGCCGCCTCGGCCGATGCGACGCCGGTGCGCGCGATGCCGGGGTCGATGTCGATGATCACATCGAGCCTCGCTCCGGCGGCCGCCAGCGCCGCATCGAGACGCCCGGCGACGTCGACATGATCGACCACCGCCATCAGCCCCTCCGCCGCCGCCGCGAGCGCCGCGAGGCGATCAACCGCTGCGGGCGCCGCGACGGGCGAGGTGATGAGGATGCCGGTCACGCCGCCCGCGGCGAGCACCTCGGCCTCGCCGATCTTGGCGCAGCAGACGCCGACCGCGCCTGCGGCGATCTGGCGCCTCGCGATATCGACGCTTTTGTGCGTTTTCGCGTGGGGGCGGAGCGCGACGCCATGCCCCGCGACGAGCGCCGCCATTGCCGCGATATTGCGGTCGAGCGCTCCCACATCGAGGACGAGCACGGGGGTGTTGAGGTCGGCGCGCGAGCCCTGCCGGCCGATCAGATGGTCGTGCAATTCACGGTCGGTGGTCATGCGAACAGGCTCTCCATATGCGCGTTGAGGAATTTACCGTGCGGGTCGGCGGCGCGGCGCACCGCAATATAGCGCCCCGCCATCGGGTAAAGCGCCGCGACGTCGGCGCGGTCCAATGTGTGGCGTTTCGCCCAATGCGGGCGCCCGCCCGCGCCGCGGAAGATGGCCTCGGCATCGGCGAACAGCGCCGCCCACGGTATCTTCGCATATTGGTGCATCGAAATCGCCGCGACCGGCCCCGCGTTCATCGGGCTCATCCAGATATCGTCGGCCGCGACGGTGCGATATTCGAAGGGAAAGGTCACGGGCAGGCGTTTCCGCCGGATCCAGCCCACCACCTCTTCCAACGCCTGCAGCCCGACGCTGCGCGGCATTTCATATTCCATTTCCTCGAACCGCAGCGTGCGGTCGGACGGGAAGATGCGGTGCGCGGGGCCACGGCGTCGCCCTGAAATCCCGCTCTTCATCATCAGCCGCTGGAGGAAGGGCGTCAGGAACGGCAGGCGCGCCGAGATGTCGAGGATGCGGCGGAAGGTCGCCTCCTCCATGTCGGTCGTCGTGGGGGGCGGGTCGCACGGGCCGCACGGATCGAGCGTTTTCAGGATCACATCGTCGCTGTGCGGGAAGAACCAGAATTCGATATGCCGGTGCTGCTGCGCCAGATCGTCGTAGCTTTCGCAGATTTCGGCCCAGCGGCGTTTCTCGATCCGTTCGGCGAGGTGGAAGGCGGGGACGACCGCGACCTCGATTTCGGTCGCGACGCCGAACAGCCCGAGCGACAGGCGCTGCGCCTGATAGAGGTCGGGGTTCGTCGTCGCATCGCACCAGTGCGTTTCGCCATCGGCGCCGACAAGCGCGAATCCGCGCGCAAAAGTCGCGAGCGAGCCGAGATCGACGCCCGTGCCATGCGTGCCCGTCGCCATCGCGCCGGCCAGCGATTGCGGATTGACGTCGCCCTGGTTGGCGAGCGCCAGCCCCTCCTCCCACAGCGCCGCGGTCAGCCGCCGGATGCTCCACCCCGCGGGGATGCGCGCGGTGCGGCGATCGGCGGCGATATGGATCGTGCCCGCCATGTTGTCGAGGCTGACGATCAGCTCGCCCGATTCGCACAGCGGCATGAAACTGTGCCCGGCGCCGGTGACGCGCAGCCGGTTCGCGCTGCGAACGAGCGCCGCCAGTTCGTCGACGCTTTGCGGACGCGCGACCTCGGCCGCCGCGGTGACACTTCCCGACCAGTTGCTCCAGCCCATGCCGCTCTCCCTGTGCGGCGAAGCTGTCGCTGCACAGAAAGTTAGTCAAGACTACATTTTGGCCGCCGGGCGTGTCAGCGCGCCGTGATCCGCCGCGCGAAGTGGATCTGCACCGCGTCACGCACCCCGCGCGCGACCTTCTTCTGCCCTGCGGGCGACGCGAGGAACTCCGCGTCGCCCTTGTTCGAGATAAAGCCCGTTTCGAACAGCACCGACGGCGTGTCGGGTGCTTTGAGCACCACGAAGGAGGCGAAACGATGCGCATGGGTGCGGAACGTCACCGCCTCGCCCGCCTCGCGCTGGAGCAGCCGGGCAAAGTCGGACGCGGTATTCATCGTCTCGCGCTGGGTCAGGTCGAGCAGGATCGACGACACGTCGCCGCTGTGCGCGCCGAGGTCGACACCGTTGATGATATTCGCCTTATTCTCGCGCGCCGCAAGCCGCGCCGCCTCGCGGTCCGAGGCAACTTCGGACAGCGTGTAGACCGACGCCCCGCTCGCGTCGCGGTTCTCGGCGGCGTCGGCGTGGACCGAAATGAACAGGTCGGCCTTCAACCGCCGCGCGATGCCGAAGCGTTCTTCGAGCACGAGAAAGCGGTCGTCGGCGCGTGTCAGGGCGACGCGCACGCGCCCCGAGGCGAGCAAATCGGCGCGGATCGCGCGGGCGAGCGCCAGCGTGATATCCTTTTCGCGGGCACCGCTGTGCGGGCTGATCGCGCCGGGATCGTGCCCGCCATGCCCGGCATCGATCACGACGAGCGGCAGGCGGCTGTCCGCCGGTCCTTCGATCCGCGGCAGAGTCACCGACGGTTTCGGCTTTCCGATCGGGACTGTGACGCTATAGCGCTTCCCGGGCCGCCTGGCGCGGAAATCCGCGGACGGCTGGCGTTCGGCGCGCGCGCCGCGCGTGACGCGTTCGAACGCTTCCGCCGAACCGGCGGCCAGAAGGCGCTCTTCCGCACCCGAATCGCGAGCCGCGACCGGTCCCGCCAGCGCCGCCGACGGAATCCCGATCATGCCAAGCAGGACGAGCAGGTGGCCCATGCGGCGTCTATGCCGCCCGCAATGCGCGATGGTCCAGCGCTTATTGAAAAACACGCGCCCCGCGGCGGCAGAATGTCGTGAACCGGGCATTAGCCACCGCACACGAGCGCCCCTCCGCCGGCAAGCTTCGCCCGCGATTCAATCGGTTTCACGATGATGATATTCTTGCAACAGCGCGCCGCCATCCCATCTTTGCACCGTGGTTGTGGTTGCCGTCGGCCCGTGCCGATGCTAGCACGCCCTCACTGACGGTGTCGTTCCCGGTGCCGTCCGGCCTTTTGAGGGGAAGGCCTGCTCCGCGAAACCGCGGAACATGGCCGCCTTGGCGCCGGACATACGGGGAAGGGCGACCTGCCGTCAGTCCACCCGGTTGACCGGACAGTCGGGGCGTGCGCATCACGCCCGCCCTGCCCGCCCGCTCATCCCGTAACAGGTTGATGCCGCATGAGGCTTGCCATGCCCTCTTTGGATCCCGACGCGGGCGCTTTCGCCCCGGCCGTCGCCGGATTTGAAGACCGCATGCGCGTCCACGACCGGACGCAGGCCCTTTTCGGCAATAACGTCTTTTATCCTTTCACCCGTATCCGCCGTGGCCTTTCCTCGGGGAGGGTCGCGGGATTTTTTGAGGGCGCGCCGAGGCGCGCTTGGAGTGTATCTAATGACCACGCGCATGTTGATCGACGCGCGGCACCGGGAAGAAACCCGGGTCGCCGTCACCAAGGGAAACCGCATCGAGGAGTTTGATTTCGAGTCCGCCGAGCACAAGCAGCTCAAGGGCAATATCTATCTGGCCAAGGTAACCCGTGTCGAACCGTCGCTTCAGGCGGCGTTCGTCGAATATGGCGGCAATCGCCACGGCTTCCTCGCGTTCAGCGAAATCCACCCCGATTATTACCAGATTCCGAAGGAAGACCGCGACGCGCTGCTGCGCGAAGAGGCCGAACATGCCGCCGCCGCCGCGCAGCGCGCCGAGGAAGACCTCGACGAGCTCGAAGGCGATGTCGCCGACGTCGAATATCATGACGAAGACGAAAATGGCGATGCCCCTGCCCCCGAAACCATCGGCGAAGACGCCGATGGCGACGAGGAAGAGGCTGCCGAAAACGGCGACGCCGAGGATGGCGAGAGCGAAGAAGGCGCCGAGGAAGGCAAGGATGGCCGCGGCGACCGCAAGCGCCGCGGGCGTGACAGCCGCAAGGGCGGCCGGGGCCGCGGACGCGGGCGCCGCAACGACGACGAGGACGGCGAAAGCCGCATGTCGCTGCGCCGCCGCTACAAGATCCAGGACGTCATCCGTCGCCGCCAGGTGATGCTGGTCCAGGTCGTCAAGGAAGAACGCGGCAACAAGGGCGCCGCGCTCACCACCTATCTGTCGCTCGCCGGCCGCTATTGCGTGCTGATGCCGAACACGATGCACGGCGGCGGGATCAGCCGCAAGATTTCGAACGGCGCCGATCGCCGCAAGCTGAAGGCGATGATCGACGAACTCGCGCTGCCGCCGACGATGGGCTGCATCGTGCGCACTGCCGGGATGAGCCGCACCAAGGTCGAGATCAAGCGCGACTTCGACTATCTCGCACGCCTGTGGGACGAGATTCGCGAGAATACGCTGGGCAGCTCGGCACCGGCGCTGATCCATTCGGACAGCGACCTCGTCAAGCGCGCGATCCGCGACATCTATCACAAGGACATCGAGGAAGTGCTCGTCGAGGGCGACGAGGGCTACAAGGCCGCGAAGCAGTTCATGAAACTGCTGATGCCGAGCCATGCACGCCGCGTGAAGCAATATGCCGATCCCGTCTCGCTCTATCAGCGCTACGGCGTCGAGGACCAGCTCGCCGGGATGCTCAATCCCGTCGTCCAATTGAAATCGGGCGGTTATCTGGTGATCAACCCGACCGAGGCCCTGGTGTCGATCGACATCAACTCGGGCCGGTCGACGCGCGAGCATAATATCGAGCAGACCGCGCTCAGCACCAACCTCGAGGCCGCGGCCGAAATCGCGCGCCAGCTCCGCCTGCGCGACATGGCAGGCCTTGTCGTGATCGACTTTATCGACATGGATCATGGCTCGAACGTCCGTAAGGTCGAACGCGCGATGAAGGATGCGCTGAAGAACGACCGCGCGCGCATCCAGGTCGGCCGCATCTCGGGCTTCGGCCTGATGGAAATGAGCCGCCAGCGCCTGCGCACCGGCGTGCTCGAAGCCTCGACGCGCCCGTGCCCGCATTGCGAGGGCACCGGCCTCGTCCGCACCGCCTCGTCGGCGGGCCTCAGCGCGCTGCGCCTGATCGAAGAGGAAGCCGCACGCGGCAAGGGCAACAAGATCACCCTGCGCGCGAGCCAGGAAGCGACCTTCTACCTCCTCAACGAAAAGCGCCGCGAACTGCGCGAAATCGAGGAACTCTACGGCGTCACGGTCGAAATCCTGCCCGACGGCGAAACCGAAGGTGCGCGCATGGCGGTCGAGGTCAGCGGCCCGCCGCCGATCGCGCGGCGCAGCTTCGCCCCGATCGCGCCGATCGAAGACGATGACGACGATTATCCCGAGGACGAGGAAGAAGAAGCTGAAGAAGAGGCGGCCGACGAACGCCCCGCGCGTTCGCGTGACCGCGAAGAAGGCGCCCGTGAGGACGGCGAAGGCGATGGTGAGGGCCGCAAGCGCCGCCGCCGCCGCCGCCGTGGCCGCCGTGGCCGCCGCGACGACGAGGGCAATGAAATCGTCGAAGGCAGCGACAGCGAGGACGACCGCGAAGGCGACAGCGCCGAGGCCGACGAAGGCGAAACCGCGCCGGTCGAGGTGGTCGAGGCTGCCCCCGAGGCGGACGCCGAAGAAGCCGAAGCCAAGCCGCGCCGCCGCCGGGGTGGCCGTGGCCGCAAGAAGGCCGATACGGTAGAAACCGCCGACGAGACCGCAGCCGAGGCGGAAGCCGCACCGGTAGAGGCGGTCGAAGCCGTCGAAGCGGTCGCCGAAGAAGCCCCGGTCGCCGAGGAAAAGCCGAAGCGCAAGCGCGCGCCGCGCAAGACCAAGGCTGCGGCCGCCGCCGAAGCCGCGGCAGCAGAAGCCGAGACGGTCGTGGCCGAAGCTCCGGTCGAAGCCGCAGCGGCTGAAGCCGAAGCCCCCGCCGCCGAAGCCGAACCCGCCAAGCCCGCGCCGAAGAAGCGCGCCAGCCGGGCGAAAAAGGCCGTCGCTGCCGAAGCCGCTCCGGAAGCCGCCGCCACGCGCGAGGCCGAACCGGTTGCCGCGAACGGCGACGAGGAAGGCGAAAGCCCCGACGGCGAACCGCGCCGCGGCTGGTGGCAACGCACCTTCGGCAATTGATCGTGCAAGCCGATCTGGCGGCAATCGATCGTGCAAGCCGATCGGGTGGCAATTGATCGGCGGCAACTGATCGCAGAATTCGCAAGCTGACCTTGCGTCCGCGCGCACTGGCCCCCAATAAGCCCATATGGCTTCACTTGGGGTTCAGGCGCGCGGCGCAAGAGAGGCGGGGATGACCGCTTTCCCGCCGCAGACCGTGTCCGGGGTGCAAAGGCTGCGCCCGATTTTCCGTATCCTGCTGACATTGCTCGCGATGTTCGCCATCGCGATGCGCCCGGCGATGGCGCAGTCGATCCTGCGCGACGCCGAAACCGAAGCCCTGTTCCAGGACATGATGGATCCGCTGCTCGTCGCCGCGGGGCTCCAGCCCGGACAGGTGCGCGTCCATTTGCTCGGCGATCGCAGCATCAACGCCTTTGTCGCGGGCAGCCAGGACATTTACGTCTTCAGCGGGCTGATCGAGGCCGCCGACAGCGCCGAAGAGGTGCAGGGCGTGCTCGCGCACGAACTCGGCCATGTGATGGGCGGCCACGCGATCCGCGTGAACGAGGGCGCGAAAACCGCGACCGGCATCTCGCTGCTCAGCCTGCTGCTCGGCGCCGCGGCGATCGCGGCGGGTGCGGGCGAGGCCGGCATGGGCGTGATGATGGCAGGCCAGCAGGCCGCGCTCGGCAAGTTCCTCGCCTTCAGCCGCGTGCAGGAATCGACCGCCGACGCCGCCGGCGCGCAATATCTGTCGAAAGCGGGGATCAGCGGCCGCGGCAGCCTGGCCTTCTTCAAGAAATTGCAGAATCTCGAATTCCGCTATGCCGTGAAGCAGGACGACGATCAGGCCTATGGCCGCACCCACCCGATGTCGGGCGACCGTATCCAGGCGCTGCGCGAGGTCTATGTGATCGACCCCGCGTGGAACAAGCCCGCCGACCCCGCAATCGAAAAGCGATTCCAGCGCATCAAGGCCAAGCTGTCGGGCTATATGACCGAGCCCGAGCGGACGCTGCGCAAATTCCCCGAAAGCAACACCAGCATCCCGGCGCGCTATGCCCGCGCCTATGCCTGGCACAAGAGCGCCTATCCGCAGAAAGCGCTGGCCGAGGTCGAAGGGCTGCTCGCGACCAATCCGAACGATCCCTATTTCCTCGAACTCGAAGGCCAGGTCCTGCTCGAATCGGGGCGGCCGAAGGAGGCGATCCCCGCGCTGCGCAAGGCGGTCGCCCAGTCGCGGTCGCAGCCGTTGATCAGCGCGACGCTGGGCCACGCGCTGATCGCGACCGAGGATCCGGGCAATTTCGCCGAAGCCGAAGAGGTGCTTAAAACCGCGGTGGCGCTCGACAACCAGAACCCGTTCGCCTGGTACCAGCTCGGGATCGTCTATGCGAACAAGGGCGATCAGGCGCGCGCGGCGCTCGCCTCGGCCGAACGCTACAGTTTGGAGGGTGGACAGTCGGGGCTCGCGCTGCGTAATGCCGAAGCCGCGATGCAGGGCCTGCCCCAGGGGTCGCCCGACTGGATCCGTGCACAGGATATTTCGCTGGTCGCTCGCGCCGAGGTGGAACGCGAGCGCAAACGGCGTTAGATTCAATCGAGATAAAGCGGGAACCGCATCGCCAATGATGCGCAAGGGCAACAAGTGACTGATAGAAAAGACGATTATTACCAGCCGTGGCTGCGCGACCCCGCGCCGACGCCGGGGGCAGCGCCGCTGCCGCCCGCGGCGCCCGACGAGGGATTGGCGAAACCGCGCGAAACGCCGCCCATCGGCATCGACGTGTCGCGCTATCCCGCGCAGGACGCGCCCGCGCGCAAACCCGTGGTCACATCGGACCAGATCGGCGCCGCCGCCGCCGGGCTGTGGCGCGCACTGCGCACCGGCAGCAGCGCCTTTGCCGAATGGACGATCCGCGTCGGCGAACGCGCCGACATCCCCGCGCGCGTCGAGGCGATGGAAATCCCGCGCCGCTCGCGCGAGCTTGCCGCGAAAACCGGCGCCCTGACCGCGCGTACCGCGCGCGCGGCGGGACGCGGATCGGCGCAGGCGGGCCGCGCCGCGGCCAAGGCGAGCGGCGAGGCGTGGGACAAGATGGCGCTCGGCGACAAGGCACGAAAGCTGTCGAGCGAGGCCGGGCGCGGGCTTGGCGAAGTCGCGGAAAAGACCAAGGCCGGGGTCGTCGATATCGCCAAGGCGAGCGGCGAAAGCCTGCGCGACGGCATCGGTGATGCCGCCAGCAAGCTGCGCCCAGCGCCGCGCGAGGAGCTGGCGCCGCCGCCTTCGGGGCTCGAACAATTGCTCGCACGCGAAGAGGCGGAGGCGAAAGCAGCGGCGGTAGCAAGCGCCGCGCCGGACCTGCCGCTGTTCGCGGGCGACGCGGCGATCCCGGCTGTAGCGAAGCCGGCGCCCGCGGGCGCCGCATATGCCATGGAAGGCGACGACCGTTCGCCGGTCGCGCAGCCACCGAAAAAGACCGCGGGCGCCAAAGCCATGGCGTCGCAGCGCTTGCCACGCATCGAGGGGACCGGGATGGAAGGCGTTTTCACGCGTAAATGGGGCCTGGCGCTCGGCGGCCTCTTGCTGCTTGCCGCCGTATTCTGGCTCGGCGGCCGCCTCGGCGGCGGGATGAGCAAGGGCGAGGTCGAGACCATCGTTGCCGACTATATCAAGGCGAACCCGCAGCTCATTCCAGAGGCGCTCGAAGCGCAGCGCGGGCGCGAAGTCGCCAAGGCGATCGACGCGATCCGCCCCGCACTCGAAAAACCCTATGCGGGCGCGTGGGCGGGCAACGCCGACGGCGACGTCACTTTGGTCGTGTTCACCGACTATGCGTGCGGTTTCTGCCGCGCGAGCGTGCCCGACGTCGACCGGCTGATCCGCGAGGACAAGCGCCTGAAAGTCGTGTTCCGCGAACTGCCGATCATCGCACCGCAGAGCCGCGATGCCGCGATCATGGCGCTCGCCGCCGCGCGGCAGGGCAAATATGACGCCTTCCACCACGCGATGTTCGCGGCGGGCTCGCTCGACAAGGCGGCGATCGCGGCAGCGGCCGAGAAGGTCGGCGTCGTCACCGACGGCACCGCCGACGCGACCGCGAACGAAGCGCTGTTCCAGCGTGAACTCGACAGCAACCTCGCGATCGCGACCCAGCTGCAGCTCAACGCCACCCCGACGTGGATCGTCGGCAACCAGCTGTTCCAGGGGCAGATCGGTTACGACGGGCTGAAACAGGCCGTCGCGAAGGCCCGCGCGGCGAAAAGCTGAACGGCGCGGGCATGGCGACCGTCTCGCACGATGAAGCGCTCGCCAACGCCCGCCGCCTGCTGAACGGCGAACCGGCTGCCGCGCTCGCGCAGGCGCAGGCGATTATCGACGCCGTCCCCACCTCGGCGGCGGCGCACCGCCTTTCCGCCCATGCCTTGCGCGCGCTGGGCCGCGAGGAAGCGGCGCAGGCGGCCTCGCTTGCGGCGGTCGGAGCGACGATCCACGACGAGGCGATGGTCGACGCGGCGCTCGCGCTCGCCGAGGACCGGCTTCCCGACGCCGAGGCGGCGCTCCGCCAGCGGCTGCGCGAGGATGCAACCGATGTCGCGGCGATCCGTATGCTCGCCGAGGTCGCCGGGCGCATCGGGCGCTATGACGATGCCGAAAAATTGCTGTCGCGCGCGTTGCAGCTCGCGCCTGGCTTCGGCGCCGCGCGCGCCAATCTCGCGACCGTCTATTACAAGCAGAACCGCTTCGCCGAAGCCGCCGCGACGCTCGAAGCGGTGCTGGGCGACGATCCCGACAATCCCGCGCACGCGAACCTGCGCGCCGCCGCGCTCGGGCGCATCGGCGGCTATGACGAGGCGCTTGCGCTCTATGAGGAGCTGACGCGCCGCTTTCCCGACCATGCCAAGCTGTGGATGAGCCATGGTCATATGCTCAAGACCGTGGGGCGGCAGGACGACAGCATCGCCTCCTATCGCCGCGCGCTCGCTGCCGATCCGGGGCTTGGCGAAATCTGGTGGAGCCTCGCGAACCTCAAGACCATCCGCTTCGACGTCGAAGATCGCGCCGCGATGGAAACCGCGCTGATTGCCGCCGAACCCGAAGGCGACGCGCGCGCCGACGACCGGCTGCACCTGCATTTCGCGCTCGGCAAGGCGTATGACGATGTGGCCGAGCATGAGCCGGCCTTTCGCCATTATGCCGCGGGCAACGCGATCCGGTCCGCCCAGCTCGGCTATCGGTCCGCCGAAACAAGCGCGATGGTCGACGCGATCATCGCCGCCTGTACGCCCGAATTTTTCGCGGCGCGCGCGGGCGTCGGCGACCCGGCACCCGATCCGGTCTTCATCCTCGGCATGCCGCGCGCCGGGTCGACGCTGATCGAACAGATCCTCAGCTGCCATTCGGCGATCGAGGGCACGATGGAATTGCCCGATATCCCCGCGCTCGCGCTCGGCCTCGGCCGCGAGGCGTATGACGACGGCCGCCGCTGGATCGAGGCGCTGGCCGAAACGCCGCCCGCGCGGCTCGCCGAACTCGGCGCGGCCTTCCTCCAGCGCACCGCGGTGCAGCGCAAGACCGCCAAGCCCTTCTATATCGACAAATTGCCGAACAACTGGCTTTACACCGCCTTCATCCGCCTGATCCTGCCGAATGCGAAGATCATCGACGCGCGGCGCCATCCGCTCGATTGCTGTTTTTCGAACTTCCGCCAGCATTATGCGCGGGGGCAGGCGTTCAGCTACGGCCTCGCCGACGTCGGCGGCTACTACCGCGACTATGTCCGGTTGATGGCGCATATCGACGCGGTGCAACCGGGCCGCGTCCACCGCGTGATCCACGAAGCCTTGCTCGACGATCCCGAGGCCGAAGTACGCGCGATGCTCGCCTTTCTGAACCAGCCCTTCGAAGAGGCGTGTCTGGCCTTCCACGCCAGCGCGCGCGCGGTGCGCACCGCGTCGAGCGAACAGGTGCGCAAGCCGATCAATCGCGACGGCGTCGGCCAGTGGCAACCCTATGCGGCCTGGCTCGACCCGCTCGAGCACGCGCTCGGCCCGGTCCTCGGCGCCTATCCGGCCGCTCCCGCCGATTTCGGCTGAACGGCGCGCGACAAAACGTTGCCTTTGGGCAACAGCGGACGACATTTTCGACCAGCGACTGCGCCGCCGCGCCAACAATGCTTGCGCTTGCGCGATGCTGCGTCATGCTCCGTCACAGGACTGTCATGTGAGGGGGATTCCATGCGGAAACTATCGGCAGCATTGACCAAAAGCGGCGCTTTCCTGCTTGGCAGCACGATCTTGTGCACGTCGGGAACCGCGCTGGCCCAGCAAAGCAACACCAACGACGACCGCGACATCGTCGTCACCGCGTCGAAGCGCGAACAGAATCTGCAGGATGTGCCGCTCGCGATCACCGCGATCGGGACCGAGCGGCTCGACGAGCTGCAGGTCAAGGAATTCCAGGACGTCGTCAAATTCCTGCCGTCGGTGACAATCCAGACCGCCGCGCCGGGGTTCAGCCAGGTCTATTTCCGCGGCGTCGCGTCGGGCGAGAATGCCAACCATTCGGCGTCGCTGCCGACCGTCGGCACCTATCTCGACGAAATGCCGATCACGACGATCCAGGGCGCGCTCGACATCCACGCCTATGATCTCGCACGCGTCGAGGCACTCGCGGGGCCGCAGGGCACGCTCTATGGCGCGAGTTCGATGGCGGGCACGATCAAGCTCGTCACCAACCAGCCCGACACCAGCGGCACCTATGGCGAGGTCGGGGTCGAGCTCAACAATGTCGCGCACGGCGATTTCGGCGGCGTCGTCGAGGGTTTCATCAACGCCCCGCTCGGCGAGCGCGCGGCGCTGCGCCTCGTCGGCTGGTACCGCCACGACGCGGGTTATATCGACAATATCCCGGGCAGCCGCACCTATCGCATCTGGCAACCGACCGACACCGACGGCGATGGCGAGAATGACACGCTCGTCGATGCACCCGGCGACGACATCACCCAGACCAACGCCGATCTGGCGAAGAAGAATTATAACGACGCCGACACCTATGGCGCGCGCCTCGCGCTCGGCATCGATCTCGACGACGACTGGACATTGCGCCCGACGATCATGGGCCAGATCCAGAAGACCAACGGCAGCTTTGCGCAGGAGCGGTCGAATTCGGTCACCGGCAAGCTGCAGACGGTCCAGTACAATCCCGAATCGTCGAAGGACAAATGGCTGCAGGCCGCGCTGACGATCGAGGGCAAGCTCGGCAACTGGGACCTGACCGTCACCGGCGGCCACCTCCGCCGCAAGACCGATGTCCAGAGCGACTATTCGGACTACGCCTATTTCTATGACGCGCTCGCCGGATCGGCGGTCTATCTCTATGACAATGCCGGCGACCAGATCAGCCCCAACCAGTATATCAGGGGCATCGACCGGTACCGCCGCAATTTCTTCGAGGCGCGCGTCGCCGCGCCCGCCGATGCCCGCATCCGCTTCATCGGCGGCCTCTTCTGGCAGCGCCAGAAGCATAATATCGAACAGCATTATATCATCGACGACCTGTCCGACGACCTCGAGGTCCCCGGCACCGTCGACAATATCTGGCTGACCAAGCAAATCCGCGTCGACCGCGACTATGCCGCGTTCGGCGAAATCAGCTTCGACATCACCGACAAGCTGACGCTGACCGGCGGCGGCCGCGTGTACAAGTTCGACAACAGCCTCGTCGGCTTTTTCGGGTACAACAACCCCGGTTTCAGCAGCAATCCGGTCTATGCGTGCCAGGGGCCGCCGGTGGTCGACGGGTCGCCGTGCACCAACCTCGATAAAAGGACGAAGAAGACCGACTTCATCCACAAGCTCAACCTGACCTACAAGTTCAACGACGATGCGCTCGTCTATGCGACCTGGTCGCGCGGTTTCCGCCCCGGCGGCATCAACCGGCGCGGCTCGCTGCCGCCTTACGGGTCGGATACGCTCGACAATTACGAATTCGGGTGGAAAACGAGCTGGGGGCCGGTGCGCTTCAACGGCGCTGTCTATCAGCAGGACTGGAACGACATCCAGCTCTCCTTCCTCGGGCTCAACGGGCTCAGCGAAATCCGCAACGCGGGCGTCGCGCGCATTCGCGGCATCGAACTCGACCTCGGTTACCGGCAGAACGGCTTCTCGATCAACGCGGGGATGAGCTATAATGATGCCGAGATCCGCCGCGATTTCTGCGCCATCGCCAATCCCGAGTTCGATTGCTCGCTCGATGCCGACCTCGACGGAAGCGGTGCGATCGACGATGATAGCGAAATCAACGCGACGCTGGCGCCGAAGAGCACCAGCCTGCCCGTCACGCCGAAGTTCAAGGGCAATATCGTCGCCCGCTATGAATTCCCGGTCGGCGACCTCAACGCGCATGTCCAGTTTGCGGTCAATCATATCGGCAAGCGGCGCAGCGATCTTCGCACGCAGGAAAATAGCATCAAGGGGATGTTCGACGCCTATACGACCGCCGACGTCAGCGTCGGGGTGAAGGGCGAAAGCTGGAAGGCGGAGGTCTTCGCGACCAATTTGTTCGACAGCAACGGCACTATCAATGCCGGCGTCCAGTGCCTCGAAACCACTTGCGGCGATCCCGACGGCGTGACTCCGAACGGCGGTGTCTTCTACGACACGGTCGTGCGGCCGCGACTGATCGGGGTCAAGGTCAGCAAGGAATTCTGACCGGGTGACCGATGTGACAACCAACAACGAAAGGCCGGGCCAAAAGCTCGGCCTTTTGATGTGCATCGCGCTCGGCATGGGCAATATGATCGGGTCGGGGGTCTTCCTGCTCCCGCGCGACCTCGCGCCGCTCGGCTGGAATGCGATCATCGGCTGGGGCGTCTCGATCGCGGGCACGCTCTGCCTCGCGGTCGTGTTCGCGCGGCTGGCGAGGCGATTGCCCGAAGGCTGTGCCGCCTTCACCTATGGCGCCGCGGCGTTCGGCCCCGGTACGGGCTTCATCGTCGCATGGAGTTACTGGATCAGCTGCTGGACCGTCGTCGCAACGCTCGCGGTCGCGGCGATCAGCAATATGTCGATCCTGATGCCATGGCTCGCCGACAAGGGCGCCCTGCCCGCGTGGATCGCGATCGGCTGCATCTGGTTCTTCACCTTGGTCAACCTGTTCGGCGTCCGCCGCGCCGGCGGGGCGCAGCTCCTGACGCTCGGGCTCAAGCTGATTCCGGTTATCGGTGCGGTGCTCGTCGGTGTCTGGGCGCTCGGGACCGGCGCGGCGCCCCCACCGACAATGGCGGGCACCGAGCCGGTCAGCCTGTCCGGCGTCAGCGCGGCCGCGACGCTGACGCTGTTCGCGCTGCTCGGTTTCGAAAGCGCGTGCGTCGTCAGCGACCGCGTCAAGGATCCCGAACGCACGATCCCGCGCGCGACGGTCATCGCGGCGGCGGCGGTCGGCCTGCTCTACCTCCTGTCGTGCACGACGGTGACGCTGATGGTGCCGCTCGACGTGCTGCACGACTCGAACGCCGCCTATGCGACCTTTTTCGGCCGCCTCGTCAGCCCGGAAGCGGGCGACGTGGTGGCGCTGTTCGCGGCGATCGCCGCGCTCGGCGCGCTCAACGGCTTCGTGCTGCTCCAGGGCGACATCCCGCGCGACCTCGCACACCGGCGCCTGCTCCCAGCGGCCTTCGCGCGCGACAACAAGTTCGCGTCGCCGTGGATCACCCAGATCGTGTCGAGCGGGCTCGCGAGCCTGATCGTTTACGCCAATTATTCGCGCGGGCTCGCCGACCTGTTCGCCTTCATGGTCAAGGTAACGACCTCGACCGCGATCATCCTCTATATCGTCGGCGCCGCGTCGGCGCTGCTCCTCGAGCGGCAGGGCACGATCAAGGTCTCGGCGGGCTTCGCCGCCGCGACGATCATCGGCTTCGTTTATAGCTGCTGGGCCTTTTACGGCGCCGGGCTCGAGGCAAGCCTTTGGAGCCTGCTGATGACCGCCGCGGGCCTGCCGATCTACCTACTCATGCGGCAACGAGGCGCCGCCACCGCCTGACGGCCTTGCGAAATTGCGCGAAATGGCCTAACGGCCGCCCCCACCTGCCCGGATATGGGCTTATCGGAGACGTAACGTGTCGGACCGCCAGAACTACCAGGGCTTGATACCCTGCGGCGTCCGCCCGCTGTCGTAGCGCGTTTTTCCTGACGCGGTGCGCCCGCTGGCGGCGCCGCATCCCCTCAATCCCGCCATATTGATTTTCGCCGGCAGGCGCAGTGCGTCTGCGCGCCGGCCGCAGGCAAATATTCATGTTGCACGACAGTCATTGGGCTCGCGCGCTCGCGCGGGCCATCGCGCTCGATCATCCGGGCAGAAGCAAGGCCGGGCGCGCGCTGTTCGGCTGGGCCCGAACGCGCGCAAGCCAGTTCGGGATGATCGAAAAGGAAATCGATCGCGCCATGCTGCTCGCGGGTCCGCAAGTAGCACCCGAAGGCGCGGTCGAGGAGGACAGCCTTGTGAAGGCGAACCGGCTGGCCGACGCGCTCGACCTCGCCGCCGAAGAGCGTGCGCTGTTGCTGCTCGCGACGGCGATGGAGCGCGGCCCGCTGACGCGCAGCCTTGCCAAGCTCGTCGAGAGCGAGGCGCTCGACATGGAGGCGCTGGTGAGCGCGCTCACCGGCTTCGCGCCGCACGCGATCCGCGGCGCCGAGGTGGTGCGGCTCGATCTCGTCGCGCGCTGGACCAGCAAGGAAGGCAAGGTCGAATTCGGGCTTTGCTGGTCGTTCGAGCGCCTGCTCGACGCGCGGCCCGAGCAGCATGACAGCCTGATCGACGGCCTGCTCGGCCGGCGCCAGACGGCGCGCCACGCGCTCGCCGCCTTCCCGGCGCAACAGCATGATGCCGAACTGGCGCTGGCGTTGCTCGGCGGTGCGCTCGCGAACGGCGCGCGCGGGATCAACATCCTGATTCACGGCCCGCCCGGCACGGGAAAGACCGAGCTCGCGCGTACGCTCGCCGCGACGCTTGGCGAGCCGCTCCACGCGGTGGGCGAAGCCGACAGCGACGGCGAAGAGCCGAGCCGCTTCGACCGCCTCGCTGCGCTGCGGCTGGCGCTGCGCACGCTCGAAAAGCGCGGGCGCGCGCTGCTGCTGTTCGACGAGATGGAGGATATGCTCGGCGACACGCGCATCGAGCAGGGCGGCCGCGTGCGTAAGCGCGCGGGGTCGAAGCTGTTCGTCAACCGGTTGATCGAGGACAATGTCGTCCCCGTGATCTGGACCTCGAACTGCATCGCCGACCTCGACCCCGCGATCCTGCGCCGCTTCAGCCTGTCGATCCGCATGGATTTCCCCGGACAGGGCCACAGCCCGGCGATGCTCGCGCGCGTCAGCGCCGAGGAGCAGGTCGCAGTCGACCCCGCGCTGCAGGCGCTCGCGGTGCGCGCGCCCGAAACCGCGTCGCTGTTCCGCGTCGCGGCGCGCGCGGCGGCGCTTGCCGGCGATCCCGAAGCCGCGAACCGCTTTGCGGGTTCGATCCTCGGCGCGATGCGCGGCGAGGCGGTAGAGGCGCGCGCGCCGCGGGCGTTCGACGAGAGCTTGCTCGCCGCCGACACCGACCTCCCCGCGCTGTTCGCACGGCTCGCCGGGGCGGACGCGCCCGCCGACTTCTCGCTGCTGCTTACCGGACCGCCGGGAACGGGCAAGACCGAGGCAGTGCAGGCGCTCGCGCGCCGGCTCGGGCGGCCGCTGCACGTCAAGCGCGCGTCGGACCTGATGTCGAAATGGGTGGGCGAAACCGAAAAGGCGATCGCCACGGCCTTTGCCGACGCGAAGCGGCAGGGGGCGATGCTCTTCTTCGACGAGGTCGACTCCCTCCTCGCCGATCGCGGGGGCGCGACGCGCGGCTGGGAGGTGAGCCAGGTCAACGAGCTTCTGACGTGGATGGAGGATCATCCGCTGCCCTTCGCCGCGGCGACCAACCATGCGGCGAAGCTCGACCCGGCGTCGGCGCGGCGCTTCGTATTCAAGGTCGAAATGCGGTGGCTCGACGAGGCGCGCGCGCGGCGGGCGTTCGCGCATTTCTTCGGGCGCGAAGCCCCGGGGACGCTCGACCGGCTCGATGGGCTGACCCTCGGCGACTTTGCGGTCGTCGCGCGTCAGGCGCGTTTCCTCGGCACGCTCGACGATGCGGCGCTGCTCGACCGGCTGCGGCGCGAGCGGGCGGCGCGTCCCGCGATGCCGCAGGCGATCGGTTTCGGCGCGGTACCGGCGCTAGCGCCACCGGGGCGCGAAGAAACCCCGGTCGCGTAGGATCACCTCGGCAGCATTGTGCCCCGGCGCGCCGGTCACACCGCCGCCGGGGTGCGTCCCCGCGCCGCACATGTAGAGCCCCTTCACCGGCCCGCGGTAACCGCCGTTGCCGAGCACCGGGCGCGCGGCCCAAAGCTGGTCGAGGCTCATATTGCCGTGCATGATGTCGCCGCCGACGAGCCCGAACTTGCGTTCGAGGCCCTTGGGCGACAGGCGCGTCTGCGCGACGATGCTCGCGCGGAACCCCGGCGCGTGCTTTTCGACGGTATCGATGATGCAGTCGGCAGCGGCTTCCTCCTCGTCGTCCCAGTCGCGTCCGTCCGGAAGCTCGGGCGCGAATTGCTGGCAGAAGAGGCTGGCGACGTGCTGCCCCGGCGGCGCGAGGCTGTCGTCGACGGTCGACGGGATCAGCATCTCGACGATCGGCGCCTTCGACCAGCCATGCTGTTTTGCGTCGAGGAAGGCGCGGTCCATATAGTCGAGCGTCGGCGCGAGGATGATCCCCGACTGGTGATGCTCGCCGGGTTCGGGAAGGCAGGTGAATTTCGGGAGCTCGCTGAGCGCGACATTCATGCGGAACGTGCCGCTGCCCGCCTTGAAGCCCTTGATGCGGCGCTGGAAATCGGCAGGCAGGTCGCTCGCGTCCATCATCCGCTCGTAGAGCAGCTTCGGTCCGACATTGGCGATCACCCGAGCGGCTGCGATTTCCTCGCCGCCGACGAGCTTCACGCCGACCGCCTTGCCGCCGTCGACGAGCACCTTGTCGACGGGGCTTTCGAGGCTGATCTCGACCCCCATGTCGCGGCAAACCTTTGCCATGATCTCGGTGATCTTGCCCATCCCGCCGACGCTGTGGCCCCACGCGCCTTTCTTGCCGTTCACTTCGCCGAAGACGTGATGGAGAAGCACATAAGCACTGCCCGGCGTATCGGGGCTGGCATAATTGCCGACCACCGCATCAAAGCCGAACGCGGCCTTGACCGCCTCGCTTTCGAACCAGCTGTCGAGCATCGTGCGCGCCGACTTGGTGAAGAGGTCGAGCACGTCGCGCTGCTGCTCAAGGCTCAGCCCCGCGAAGCGCCGCCCCTGCCGCGCGCCGTCGAGCAAGGTGCGCAGACCCTCGCCGACGTTCGGCGGCACGCGCAGCGCAAGGTCGCGGAGCAGTTCGGCGACATTTTCGAGCGCGTCATAATAGGCCGGCAGCACCTCGGCGTCGCGCGCGCTGAACTTGCGGAACTCGGCCTGCGTGCGTTCGAGCCCGCCGCCGAGCTTGAGGTAACCGCCATCCTCCTGCGGCAGGAAATTGCTGATCGGCCGCTCGATCACGCGGTAGCCATGATCGGCGAGCTTCATGTCGGCGATCACCTTCGGCTGGAGCAGGCTGACCGTGTAGCTCGCGACCGAATTGCGAAACCCCGGCGCGAATTCTTCGGTCACCGCGGCGCCGCCGACAACGTCGCGCGCCTCGACGATCCGCACTTTCAGCCCCGCCTTCGCGAGATAGAAGGCGCAGACGAGGCCGTTGTGGCCGGCGCCGATAATCAGCGCGTCATAGGCTTTGGTCATGGAAACTCTTTCGCAAGCGGGGACTGGACATGCTGACGGCCGAACCCAAGGCCGAGGACCCGGCCCGGAATGCGGCGCAGCAGCGGAATGGAATCGAGCAGGCGCACCGCGAGGGGCACGCGGGTGATCTGACCGCGGAGCATCGGTTCGATGACGCGCTGGTGCGCGAAGCGCTGGAGCCCCTGCATCCGCGTGGTCGGTTTCCAGCGGCGTTCCTGCACCTTCGTCAGCAGCGGATCAGGGTCGGCGCCGGCGGCGAGCGGCGCGGCGAGGATATTCGCCGCCGCGACGGCGTCCTGCACCGCGAGGTTGATCCCGACGCCGCCGACGGGCGACATGGCGTGCGCAGCGTCGCCGATCGCGAGCAGGCCGGGACGCGACCAGCGCGTCAGCCGGTCGAGCGCGACCGAGAGCAATTTCACATCGTCGAAGCTCTGGATCGCATCGATTCCGGCAGCGAGGCCGGGCGCGATCGCGACGATCTCATCCCGGAACGCCACGATGCCCCGCGCCTCGATCGGCGCGAAACCGCCCTTTTCGATGATCCGTGCGCATTGCCAATAATCGCCGCGCGGGATCGCGACGACCATCCCGACCTTGTCGATCGTGCCAAGCGCGACTTCGGACATATCCATGCCTGCGGGAACCGGGATGCGGAACCAGAGCACGTCCATCGGCGCGCCGAGATCTTCGAGCGGCAATTCGGCGGCCTCGCGCAGCACCGAGCGGCGCCCGTCGGCGGCGATGACGAGCCGGGCGGGCAAGGTTTCGCCGCTCGCGAGCGTCACGCCGCTGACGCGGCCCGCGTCGCCATAGGTAAGCCCGGTCGCCTCGGTCGACATGCGCAGGTCGAAGGCCGGATAGCGCTTCCCCTGCCCGGCAATGAAATCGAGCAAATCCCATTGCGGCATCATCGCGACGAAGCGCGCCGCGACGGGCAGATGCTTCATCGTCGCGATCGTATAGCGCCCGCCCAGCAGGTTGAGCGTCATCGTGTCGATCGCGGCGTGCGGTTCCTTCAGCAGCTCACCCAGAAGCCCGATCTCGTTGAACAGCTCGAGCGTCGAGGGATGCACCGTGTCACCGCGGAAATCGCGGAGGAAGTCGGCGTGCTTTTCGAGCACGGTGACGCGCACCCCGGCACGCGCGAAGAGCAGCCCCGCGACCATGCCGGCGGGTCCACCGCCGACGATCACCACGGGCGCGCTGTCGTTCAAGCGCGGCTCCATCCCGCCTTCGGCGCCCGCTCCAGCCGCGCTTCGGGGATCAGGTTGCGCATCCGCGAACAGAAATGCTTGAGGCACACTTCCTTGTCGCTGAGCGGCCCCATGGTGAAGCTTTTCGACTGCATCCCCTGCTGAACGCGGGTGATCAGTTCGGTGTCCTCGGCGTTGACCTGGCGGTTGATGCGCCAGTTCAAATAGCGCGCGGCCTTCATCTCGCGGCGCTCATCGGGCAGCACGTAGCTGATTTCGCGGATCAGGCACGTCGTCGGCCCCGTCGGCAGCCACTGCATGAAATCGACCTGATCGGGATAGATGTCGAAGGCGACGTTCGGCCACAGCTTGAAATAGAGCCAGTGCCGCTGGTTCGCCTCCGGCAGGTGCGGCACCGAAGGCAGCAGCCGCTGGTACATGCGTTCGGACCAGTTGACCGATGGCCGGTCGATCAAATCGCCCCACATGCGGTCGACATTATCCTCGGCCTCGACGCCATAGCTTTTGCCGAACAGGCGCGTCAGGCCAGGGTGCGCGACGGGAATGTGAAGGCCGTCGGAATAATTGTCGCCGACATTCTTCCAGTTGACCTCGCGCGGGCGCAGCGTGACGCGGCCGAGCGCGCCGAGTTCCTCGAAGCGATAGGGCGCAACCTGCGTCTCATAGGGCGCCATCATCGAGGCGACCGACGGGCCGCCATCGTCTTCGAGCCGCACGAACCAGAAACCGTGCCATTGTTCGAGGCCGACGGGCACGAGACCCGCCTTGCCCTTGTCGAGCGTCGGATAGCTCGCACTGTCGGGCACGCCGGTCAGCCGGCCGTCGAGCTCGTAGGTCCAGGCATGATAGGGACAGACGAGCTTCTTCGCGCAGCCCGCCGCGCCATCGACGAGGCGCGAGCCGCGGTGGCGGCAGACATTGGTGAAGGCGCGCACATTCCGGTCGGTGCCGCGCACCAGGATCACGCTCTCGCCGCAATAGTCGATGCTGTGCCAGTCACCGGGGTTCGGAATGTCGCTGTCGTGGCACACGACCTGCCAGCTCGGACGGAAAATCCGTTCCATTTCCGCCGCGTAGAAATCGGGATCGCTGTATGTCCATGCCGGCAGCGACCAGCCGTCGAGCGGGTCGATGTTCGAATCGCGAAGCGGTGCAGTTGCCATATTCCTGTCCTTGTTATACATACGTATAACAATATGACCGCCGCTCGCCAAGCCTTTACGCGCGAAAGCGCCGACGCCCGCCGGGCGGACCTGATCGAGGCGACTGCGGCGGTGCTCGCCGAACAGGGGCTGGCGGGGACGAATGTCCGCGCCATCTGTGCGAAGGCGGGGGTATCACCCGGCCTTTTGCGTCACTATTTCGATGGCATAAACGATCTGGTCGCGGCGACTTATGCGGCGACGAGCGACCGGATGGATGCGATTTTCGCCGCCGCGGTCACGGGCGCGGGACCCGATCCACGCGCCCGGCTGATGGCGTATCTCACCGCGAGCTTCCGCCCGCCGGTGACCGACCCCGAACTGCTCGGCGCATGGACCGCCTTTTGGGCACTCGCCCGCAGCGATGCACGGATGGCCGCGATCCACGCGACAAGCTACGCGGGCTATCGCGCAAGGCTCGGAGAGCTGCTTGATGCGTGCGGCGCTGCCGATGCCGGGCGGCTCGCCATCATGCTGACCGCGATGGTCGACGGGCTCTGGCTCGAACTGTCGCTCGACGCCGAAAGTTTCGGCGCCGAGGCGGCGGTTCAGATGGTCGAGCGCGCGGTGGAGGCGCTGCTCTCAGCTTAGAGCGGGCGATGCTCGGTCGTATCGCCGGGGGGTCAGGAACAGGAGTTCGCCGGGTTCGTGGATCACCATCCGGTGCCACACGCCCTGGGCGACGACGACGCTTTTTCCCGGGGTAAGCGCAACGACCCGTTCGCCACTGTCTTCGTCGAGGACGACATCGAATCGCCCCGACAGCAAGGTCAGCACCTCGTCGCCGTCGGGATGCCTTTCCCAGCCCGTGCTTTCGCGCATAGCGATGCCGCCGATATAGATGCCGCGATAGAGGCCGAAGCTGCGGAAGAGCGGTTGCGAAGGCAGACCGCGCCTGCCGGTCGCCCAACGCGCCAGACGCGTCAGCCCTGTTACGGCTCGGACCGCCGCGCGGCGCAACATTATCTGCATGGCCTTCTCCCCGCCTCCCCTTACCAAGTGCGAACGATTCGCAAAAGAGGAGGCGGAGAAGGGTTAGAAGCGATCAGAAGCTGCCCTTCACGGGGCGCACGATGATCTCGCTGACGTCGACATCCACGGGCTGTTCGACCGCAAAGCGGATTGCGCGGGCGATCGCGTCGGGCGTGATCGCGATGCTGCGAAATTCGGCCATCGCGGCGGCACTGCCCGGATCGGTGATGTCATGGCCGAGCTCGGATTCGACGACGCCGGGCGATATGATCGTCGCGCGCACGTCCTGATGTTCCTGCCGGATGCCGTCTGTGATCGCCCAGACCGCGAATTTGGTCGCGCAATAGACCGCGCCGGTGGGCACGACATAATGGGCGCCAAGCGAGGCAACGTTGACGAAATGGCCCGAACCCTGCGCGGTGAAGCCGGGGAGCGCCGCCGCAATGCCGTTCAGGACGCCGCGAATGTTGACGTCGATCATCGCGTCCCAATTCTGCACCTCCAGCGCCGCGAGCGGCGACAGCGGCATGATGCCGGCATTGTTGATCAGCACGTCGACGCGGCCGAAGCGCGCGATGGCGTGATCGACAAACGCCCGCATGTCGTCGCGGCTGGTGACGTCGAGCGCACGAAATTCGGCAGTGCCGCCCGCGACAACGATTTCGGCGGCGAGCGCTTCGAGCCGGTCGGTGCGGCGTGCGCCGAGGAGCAGTTTCGCGCCGGTGGCGGCAAGTTCGCGCGCCGTCGCGGCGCCGATACCGCTGCTCGCGCCGGTGATCAGGATGACTTTATCGGTAGTGGCGGTCATGATCGTCTCCATCAAAGCCGGTCGGCCCTCTGCCGTCCGTCGACCGGCTTTTGGACCCATCCGGCCGGGAGGCGGTAGAACGGGCCTCCGCGATGATTGCACGATCCTCCGGATGAGATGCTTTGTGCTTGCTGGGAGGCGGCGAGACTGCAAGACCAGAATCATGACAATACTCAGAGAAATGCAGTCGATCCTGCTTCGACACCGCCCGACCGACGGGATTCACCCCTGCTCGCTTCCGCGTGTGTCACTTGTCCGTAGCTCCGAGCCGAGCGAGCCCATGCCCGTCGTGTACGAACCGTCGCTTTGCCTCGCAGTCAGCGGACGCAAGCGGGTGCTGCTGGGCGATGCGAGCTTCATCTACGACAGCGCGCAGTTCCTGGTAGTGTCGGTCGACCTGCCGGTGAGCGGCATGGTCGTCGATGCCAGCGCCGACCACCCCTATCTGTGCCTGAAGCTCGATCTCGACGTTGCAGTGCTCGGCGAATTGCTGCTCGCGCACGATGCCCGCGTGCCGCGAAGCGACCATGCGCCGCCGATCGCGGTCGGGAACACCGACGCGGGCCTGCTCGACGCCGCGCTCCGGCTATTGCGGCTGCTCGACACGCCGGACGATATTGCAGCGCTGGCGCCGCTCGCCGAGCGCGAGATATTGTACCGGCTGCTGACCGGATCGCAGGGCGCGATGCTGCGTCATATTGCGACCGCCGACACGCGGCTGCACCAGATCAGCCGCGCGGTGGCGTGGATCAAGGACCATTATGCCGGCGCGTTCAGCATCGACCATCTGGCGGGGCTGGCGGGGATGAGCCCGTCGTCCTTCCATGAACATTTCAAGAGCGTGACGCGCTTCAGCCCGCTGCAATATCGCACCCGGCTGCGCCTGCTCGAGGCGCGGCGGCTGATGGTGTCGGACGCGATGGACGCAGCAAGTGCGGGCTTCCACGTCGGATATGAAAGCCCGTCGCAGTTCAACCGCGATTACAGCCGCACCTTCGGCCTGCCGCCGCTGCGCGACGCCGCGCGGCTGCGCGCGGCGCCGGAGTTCGGATTGTCGGCTTAGGGCCGGCTCCTATTTGGACAGATCGCGCAGCAGGCTGTCCCAATGCGCGAGCGCGGGGGCGATCGCATCGACGGGCGCGCGTTCGTTGAGCCCATGCGCGAAGCTGTCGCTCGCCTTGGAAAACAGCCCCGCGACGCCATAGCTCGGCACGCCCTGGATGCGGAAATGATAGGAGTCGGTCGCGCCCGCGCTCATCGACGGGATGATCGGCAGGCCCGGCGCGCGCGCGTGGACCGCCTTCGTCACCGCCGCCATGACGTCGGGACGCAAGGGTGATGCATCGCTCGCACTGGCGTCGGGATCGGTATTCACCTTGATCGCGGGGTCGGCGATGATCTTCTCGAGTTCGGCACGCACCGTTTCGACCGCGACGCCGGGGAAGATACGGCAGTTGATGTTCGCGGTGGCGCGCTGCGGCAGCGCGTTTTCGGCGTGGCCGCCCTTGACCAATGTCGGCACGCAGGTGGTCCCGATCTGCCCGACATATTCGGGGTCCGAGCGGATCTTCGCGATCGCCGCCGGATCGGCGGGGTTGGCGGCAAAGGCCTTGAGCGCCGCGCCGATATCGCCGCCGACCTGATCGGCGACGATCGGCATGCCAACCTTCGTCAGCTCGTTCTGCTGCGGCGTGAATCGATAGGCACCGACCTTGGCGAGCGCGGTCGACAGCTGGACGATCGCATTGGTGTCCGACGGACGCGAGCTGTGGCCGCCGGGATTGGTGACCTCGAGCGTGAAGTCGGCATAGGTTTTCTCGCCCGCCTGCAGCCCGTAATATTTGGGCTTGCCGTCCTCGCCGATCGTCCCGCCGCCGCCATCGCCATTGAGTGCGAATTCGGCGCCCTTATACTTCGCTGCGAGCGCGCGCGTCGTCGTCATCGAGGTTTCCTCGTCGCCCGACAGCAGCAGGATGATCGAGCGCTTGGGCTTGAAGCCGTCCTTCTTGAGCTGCGCCATCGTCGCGACCATCATCGATACGTCGAACTTGTTGTCCTCCGACCCGCGGCCGAAAATATAGCCATTCTCCTCGACCGGCACGAAGGGGTCGCGCGTCCAGTCCTTGGGGTCGGCCTCAACGACGTCCATATGGCCGAGCAGGACGATCGGCTTCGCCTTCGTCGTCCCGTGCAGCGTCGCGGCAAAGGTCGCGGTTTCGCCGATCGGGGTGATTTCGATATCGCTGTCGGCATAGCCCGCGGCCTTGAGCACGCCCGCATAATAGGCCGCAAGCTTGGGCACCTGTCCGCGGCCCTCGACGGTCGGGATCGCGATACTGTCCTTCAGGATTTTCTTCGCCGTCTCGGTATCGGCCGGCTTGGCGTGGGCGGGCGCAGCGGCGAGCAGGGCGGCGGAAGCAAGAAACGCGGAAACAAGGCGCATATTTTCGACCCTCTTTTTTGAACGGCTGTGTTCAATCGGTTCGCGCCGCGCTTGTCGAGCGGAATTTCAGGCCGCCACCCTTTTGGCCTTCGGCGCCGGGGTCTTCGGCTTGTAGCGGCACAGGTCATCGACCGGGCAGCGCCAGCATTCAGGCGTGCGCGCCTTGCAGATATAGCGGCCGTGGAGGATCAGCCAGTGGTGTGCGCCGACGCGAAAGGGCGCGGGCGTCTCCTTCTCGAGCTTCTTCTCGACCGCGAGCACCGTCTTGCCCGGCGCGAGGCCGGTGCGGTTGCCGACGCGGAAGATATGCGTGTCGACGGCGAAGGTCTCCGCCCCGAAGGCACAGTTCATCACGACATTGGCGGTCTTGCGCCCGACGCCGGGCAATTCGACGAGCGTGTCGCGGTCGGCGGGCACCTCGCCGCCGAAATCGCGCACGAGGATTTCGCTGAGCGCGATGACATTCTTCGCCTTCGCGTTGAACAGCCCGATCGTCTTGATGTGCTGCTTCAACCCCTCTTCGCCGAGGTCGACCATCTGCTGCGGCGTCTTCACTTGCTGGAAAAGAAGCCGCGTCGCCTTGTTCACCCCGACGTCGGTCGCCTGCGCCGACAGCACGACCGCGACAAGCAATTGATAGGTGTTGCCGAACTCCAGCTCGGTCTCGGGACTCGGGTTGAGTTCGGCGAGACGGCGGTAGAATTCGAACATGTCGGCTTTCTTCATGCGGTCACGACAGCCCCAGCACCTGCGGCATCGTATAGCGGTCGGGCTTCTGGCGGAGCAGCCACAGCGCCGCGCGCACCGCCCCGCGCGCGAAGATCATGCGGTTTTCGGCGCGGTGCGCGAGGGTGATCATCTCCTCGGGACCCGCGAAGATCACGTCATGGTCGCCCGCGACGGTGCCGCCGCGCAGGCTCGCAAAGCCGATCTTGCCATGGCCGCGCGCACCGGTCACGCCGTCGCGGCCGCGCTCGGAGCATGTCGCGAGGTTGATCCCACGTCCCTCGGCCGCCGCCTGCCCCAGCAGCAGCGCGGTACCGCTCGGCGCGTCGACCTTCATCCGGTGGTGCATCTCGACGATCTCGATATCATATTCGGGGTCGAGCCGCGCCGCCGCCTCGCGCACCAGATGCGCGAGCAGGGTGACGCCGAGCGAGGTGTTGCCCGTCTGGAGCACCGCGATGTCGCGTGCCGCATCGTCGATCAGATAATGATGGCGCTCCTCGAGCCCCGTCGTACCGATGACGATCGGCTTGCGCGCCGCGACACAGGCGTCGAGCGTCGCTTCGAGCGCTGCGGGCGACGAAAAATCGACGAGCACGTCGCTCTCGCTCGCGAGCTCCACGACATTGCCGCCGCGGTCGACGCCGCAATGGCGCTGCCCCGCTTCGGATATGGCGGCGGCGAGCGCAACGCCCATCCGCCCTTCGCTGCCAATAATGCCGATGCTGGTCATGGCTTGCCTTTCCTGCCCCCGTCATGCTGAACGCTGTCGTTCGCCTAGCGGCTGGCGCCCCCGAATCAAGAAGAACAGGATAGCATGTCCCCGATCCAGAATATCGTCATCCTGACCGGCGCCGGGGTTTCGGCCGAAAGCGGCATCGACACATTTCGCGACGGCGGCGGCCTGTGGGAGCAGCACCGCGTCGAGGATGTCGCGACGCCCGAGGCCTTTGCGCGCGACCCCGACCTTGTCCTGCGCTTTTACGACATGCGCCGCGAAGCGATCCAGACCAAGGCGCCCAATGCGGCGCACGAAGCGCTGGCGCGGCTCGACGCGGCGTGGCCGGGCGAATTGCTGATCGTCACGCAGAATGTCGACGACCTCCACGAACGCGCGGGCGCGAAGCGGCTGATCCACATGCACGGCGAACATCTCAATGCCTGGTGCACCGCATGCGACACGCGGAGCCCGTGGACGGGACCGCTGCTCGATCGCCCCGCGTGCAGCGCGTGCGGCATGGTCGGATATCTGCGCCCCGACATCGTCTGGTTCGGCGAGATGCCGTACCGGATGGACGATATCTACCACGCGCTGAACCGTGCCGACCTGTTCGTCTCGATCGGGACGTCGGGCGCGGTCTATCCCGCCGCCGGCTTCGTGCGCGAGGCGCGCGCCGCGGGCGCGCGGACGCTCGAACTCAATATGGAGCCGAGCCAGGGCAGCCACTGGTTCGACGAGGCACGCCATGGCCCCGCGACACGGCTGGTGCCGCAGTGGGTCGAGGAAATGATCGGTTAGCGACGCGCCGAGAAGAAGTCGCGAAGCAGTGCGGCGGCTTCGCTTTCGCCGATCCCGTCATAGACTTCGGGCCGATGATGGATCGTCGGCTGCGCGAAGGTCCGCGGCCCGTGGACGACCGCGCCACCCTTCGGATCTTCGGCGCCATAATAGAGGCGCGCGATCCGGGCATGCGCGATCGCGCCGGCGCACATCGCGCAGGGTTCGAGCGTGACATAGAGGTCGCACCCGTCGAGCCGCTCGTTGCCGAGCTTTGCCGCCGCGATGCGAATCGCGACGATTTCGGCATGTGCGGTCGGATCGTGCGATTCGCGTGGGCGGTTATGCCCCTCCGCGATAATCGCGCCGTCCTTGACGATCACCGCGCCGACGGGCACTTCGCCCCATTCGGCGGCGATACGCGCGAGATCGAGCGCGCGGCGCATAGGTTCGGGGAGCGGGAACGAGGGCATAAAAGCGCCCTATTCGCTTGACGAATCTCCGGCAAGCCGATAAGCGCGCGCCTTTCCCGGCTCACTCCGGTCCTGTTCTACCCGTTTTGCGGGAAGTGCCCGGACGCCGATCCGAATTTTTTTGACGAGGACGAAGACGATGTCGCGCATCTGCGAACTGACCGGCAAGGGCCGCCAGGTTGGCCACAATGTCAGCCACGCCAACAACAAGACCAAGCGCACCTTCCTGCCGAACCTGCAGAATGTGACTTTGCTGTCGGACGCGCTCGGCAAGGGCGTGAAGCTGCGCGTGTCGACCCACGGCCTGCGCACCGTCGAGCATAATGGCGGCCTCGACAACTGGCTGCTCAAGGCCGGCGACGACCAGCTGTCGGCTGGCGCACGCAAGGTGAAGAAGGAAGTCGCAAAGAAGCTGGCCGAAAAGGCCGCTTAAGCGCTTTCGAATCGCTGACGCAATCAGGCGGCCGGGTTACCGGGCCGCCTTTTTGCTGTCCGGCGCCTTTTTGGGCGGCAGGTCGGCCAGCTCGAACTGGAGCAGCAGGCTGCGCTGCCAGACATTGAAATTATCGTCGGCGACGAGCCAGAGGAAGGTGCTGCCGTCCTCGACCGAGATCGCCGCGCCTTCGTAATTTTCGGCGAGCGGCCGCGGCACGCGCCCGATCGTTCGCGCGCGCACGACGGCGCCGGCCTTTATGTCCGCCGGGTCGACGACAGCAAGGATCGTCGTGAAAACAGGATTGAAGCCGAGCCGCCGGTGCACGAGCAGGATTCGCCCGTCGGGCAGCGCAGCGGCGTCGCTGACCAGCCCGCGCCCCGCCGAATCGTAAAAGAAGCGAATCGGAGCCGGGCCGGGCGCCGCCGGATCGCCGGTGTAGATCAACCCTTCGCGGCCGCGCGGGTCGTCGTCGGCATCCTCCGAAAAGATAACCGTCCGCCCATCGGCGAGCCGCACCATCGCCTCGGGCCCGCGATTGCGGGGCCAGCGTGGCTTGGGCAAGGGACGGCGCGATTCGATTTGCGAAAGCCCCGCGTCGAGACGCCAGACCTCGTTGACCACCTCCAGCGCGACCCAGATCTTGCCGCTGGCCGCGTCGATGAACATCGCCTCGGTATCGGCCGCCGCCTTGCGCGCCGGACGGCCGTCGATCGTCGGCAGTGCGCGGATCGACACGCCCGAAACCGCCCCGCGCGAATCGAGCGACAGGCGCGTCGCATAGCCATTGTCGCCGATCAGCAGGAACCGCCCCGGCGCGGTGCGGGCAATCGCCGAAAAACCCCCGAAACGGTCGTGCGGACTGACGAGGCGCCAGCCGCGCACAAAGCGCATGGAACCGCCCGTTTCGGGCGCGAAGACCAGCGCGCGCGCCGCAGCGCTCTGGGTCAGATCTTCCTGCGGATAGCGGATCACGGCGCCGGGTACCGGGCCGACGGCAAGGAAGATCAAGGCGGCGAGGAGCAGGCGGCGCATCGCCGCGGGGTTAGGGCGCCGCCGACCGAAAGAAAAGCGGTTCACCGCAGAAAGCTGAACATTGGCCAACAACCATGTTCAGGCTTCGCTCAATGCGAATCGGGCAAAACCGTTTCATCGACAAAGCCCAGTCGGGCCGAAGACGACGAAGGAGAACGACAATGAAAAAGATGGTGACCCTCTCGATCGCCGCCCTGATGTCCACCGCGACGCTGGGCATGGCGGCTCCCGCCGCGGCGCAGAACGGCTATTACGACCGGGACGGCTATTCGAGCTATTACAGCGGCTATGATCGCGACGACCGTCGCTATGACCGCCGCGACTATCGCCGCGACAACCGCCGCGATTATCGCAACGACCGCCGCTACTACCGTGGCGACCGCCGCAACTATCGCCAGTGCGACAAGGGCACCGGCGGCACCGTGATCGGTGCGATCGCGGGCGGCCTTGCCGGTCATGAAATCGCCGGTCGCGGCGACCGCACGGTCGGCACGATCATCGGCGGCGCCGTCGGCGCCATCGCGGGCCGCGCGATCGACAAGGGGAATGACGGCTGCCGTTAAGAGGCAGTCCCGACCCCCAACAATTTCCTCTCCCCCTTTCACCCCGTCCGGCCCCGCGCCGGGCGGGGTTTTCTTTGCGCCCTGCCGCCGCGGGAGGAGAAGCTTGCCATAAAGGCCGGGGAAGCCTAGGTTTGCCGCCAAGTGCACGCTCGCGGTTTTGCGGGCGCGTGAGCAGACAGGTAATAATAGCCATGCGGCAAATGGCAGCGCCATCGAGGCGACCGCCGCGGCCCGGCCCGGCGGTAAAAGGACGAAATAAGGCGGGCGGCGATGCGCGCCCGATGCCGGTCAACCGGCCGCGCAGCTATGCCGCGATCGACCTTGGCACCAACAATTGCCGGCTTTTGATCGCGCGCCCGCAAAATGGCGAGCTTGTCGTCATCGATGCCTTTTCGCGCATCGTCCGGCTCGGCGAAGGCCTGCACGGCACCGGGAAGATCAGCGATGCGGCGATGGACCGCACCGTCGCGGCGCTCGCAATCTGCGCCGACAAGCTGCGCCGTCGTCACGTTTCGCTGTCGCGCGCGGTCGCGACCGAAGCATGCCGCCGCGCGACCAATGGCGAGGAACTCGCCGAGCGCGTCCGCCGCGAAACCGGCATCGTCCTCGACATCATTTCGGCCGCCGAAGAGGCGCGCCTTGCCGTCCTCGGCTGCCATAACCTGATGGAGCCCGGCGACGGCCCGGCGCTGATCTTCGATATCGGCGGCGGCTCGACCGAGCTGATGCACGTCGACGTGTCCGACCATGACGTCAAGATTCACGATTGGATCAGCGTGCCGTGGGGCGTCGTGTCGCTGACCGAGCACGCCCCGCTGCCCGAGGACAGCCTTGCCGGGCGCCAGGCCGCCTATGCGCATATGCGCGAAGTGACGCGCGAGGCCTTTTCCGCCTTTGCCGGGCGCGCCGAACGCTTCGCGGGCCAGCCGCTGCGCCTGCTCGGAACCAGCGGCACGGTGACCACGCTCGCCAGCGTTTTCCTCGACCTGCCGCGCTACGACCGTCGCGCGGTCGACGGGCTCGTCGTCCCGTCGGACGCGATGCGCGACATCAGCCGACGCCTTGCCGACGCGAGCATCGCCGACCGCGCCGAGATCGCGTGCATCGGCCGCGAGCGCGCCGACCTCGTCGTCGCCGGATGCGCGATCCTCGAAAGCATCATCGACCTGTGGCCCGCGGCGCGCGTCGGTGTTGCCGACCGCGGCATCCGCGAGGGCATATTGCGCTGCCTCGCGGTGCAGGGCCGCGACATTCCGGTCACCCGCCGCGAGTATCGCAAATGAGCGGCGGCGGCGGAAAAGGTGGCGGCGGCCGGGGCGGCCTGCACGTGCGCGTCAAGACCGCACGCAAGCGCAGCGTGTCGTCGACGCGCTGGCTGCAACGCCAGCTCAACGACCCCTATGTCCGCCGCGCACAGGCCGAAGGCTATCGCTCGCGCGCCGCGTACAAGCTGATCGAGCTCGACGACAAGTTCGGTTTCCTCAAGAAAGCGCGCGCGGTCGTCGACCTGGGCATCACGCCCGGCGGCTGGTCGCAGGTTGTGCGCAAGGCGAACCCGCGCGCGCGCGTCGCGGGGATCGACCTGCTCCACTGCGAACCGATCGAGGGCGTCGCGATCCTCGAGATGGATTTCATGGACGATGCCGCGCCCGACGCGCTGATCGAGGCGCTCGGCAGCGCCCCCGATCTGGTGATTTCGGACATGGCGGCGAACACCGTGGGCCATCCGCAGACCGACCACCTCCGCACGATCGGGCTGGCCGAGACCGCCGCCGATTTCGCGGTGCAGAATTTGCTGCCCGGCGGCGCCTTTGTCGCCAAGGTGTTCGCTGGCGGCGCCGATCGCGAACTGCTGACTTTACTCAAACGTCATTTTTCGACGGTAAAGCACGCCAAGCCGCCGGCGAGCCGCAAGGGATCGCCCGAACTTTATGTGATCGCGCAAGGCTTCAAGGGCCGCGGCGACGGGGCGGAAGCGCAGACGGAATAGCACGCGAATGGGTCGTATCCGGGGGAGAATATTGATGGGCAAGTCGAGGCAGTCGGTCGCGGCCGTGACGCTGGCGGCGCTGATGCTGGCATCGTGCGGCGGAGGCGGCGAAGGCAGCCTCGGAAGCGGCGGCCCGGTCACCGTTCCGCCCACCCCGACCCCGACGCCGACCCCGACCGCCAACTGCGGCCTTTCCGCACGTCAGTCCTTCGCCAAGGCGGTGATCGACGAATGGTATCTGTTCCCGAACGACGTCGCGAGCGGGGTCAATCCGGCGAACCACGGCACCGTCCAATCCTATATCGACGCGCTCGTTGCGCCCGCGCGGGCGCTGAACAAGGACCGTTTCTTCACCTACATCACCTCGATCGCCGAGGAGAACGCCTTCTACGCCAACGGATCGAGCGCCGGTTTCGGCGTTCGCCTCGCCTATGACGCGGTGAACCAGCGGATCGTCATCGCCGAGGCCTATGAAGGCGCCCCCGCCTTTGCCGCAGGCATCGATCGCGGAACCGCGATCGTCGGGATCGGCACGACCGCCGGCACTGTGCGCAGCGTATCGAGCATCGTCGCGTCCGAAGGGACCGCGGGGCTCTCCACCGCGCTCGGCCCGAACGACCCGGGCGTGAGCCGCGTGCTGCGCATCACCGACGCCGCCGGCACGCGCGACGTCACGGTGGCCAAGGCCGACTATTCGCTCGACCCCGTTTCCGACCGCTATGGCGCAAAGATCATCAACGAGGGCGGGCGGAATTACGGTTATATCAACCTGCGCACCTTCATCTCGTCCGCCGACCCGCAACTTCGCACGGCGTTCCTGAATTTCCGGAACCAGGGCGTGACCGACGTCATCATCGACTTCCGCTACAATGGCGGCGGGCTCGTTTCGACCGCCGGGCTGATGGGCGACCTGCTCGGGCGCAATCGCACGTCGAGCGAGGTTTTCTCGCAGATGGTCTTCCGGCCGTCGAAGGCGTCGGCGAACAATGAAACGCGCTATTTCGCGGCGCAACCCGAATCGATCGCACCGACACGCATCGCCTTCATCGGCACCGGATCGACCGCATCGGCGAGCGAGCTGGTGATCAATTCGATGCTGCCCTATCTCGGTACCAACATGACGCTCGTCGGCGCCAACACCTATGGCAAGCCCGTCGGCCAGATCGCGCTCGATCGCGCCGAATGCGACGACCGGATGCGCGTGGTCGCCTTTGCGACCGCCAATTCGGCCGGCGCCAGCGACTATTATGACGGGTTGGCGCCGAAGATCGCGAACAGCTGCGCCGCGAACGACGACCTGAGCCTGCCGCTCGGCGATCCCCGCGAAGCATCGGTGCGCGCGGCGATCGGCTTCCTTTCGGGCACTGCCTGTACCACGCGCATCGCCGACGCGAGCGCCGGCGCAGCAGCGCGCAGCAGCCGCTCGCTGGCGCCCGAGCGGCCCGCAATGCTGATGGCCGACCGCCCGAACGCAGCGCAGCGCGACCTGCCGGGGCTGTTCTGACGAACGCCCTGCTGCATCGCAGCAATTGACCGCGCCCCGGAAATCGGGCTAACGGCCGCGGCAAGCGACAGGTTCCCCGGCGACGGGGACGAAGAGGGAACGGGAAAACCCCGGCTGCCCCTGCAACTGTACGCGGCGAGCCATCGGCCACTTGCCATTGGGATTCCGGTCCCGAGAAGGCGGCCGACCGGCGCTGACCCGCAAGCCAGGAGACCTGCCCGTCGCCGTCGTCTTTCGACCGGACAGGGTGTGCCGGGCGGACGGGGGTGAACCCGCATGACGACAAAGTTGGCTGCGCATGGGCGCGGGCGATGGCGTGCGTCCCCGGGACAACCGCATCGACCGTGCGCGTGGGCTGCCTTGTCGATGGGGTACCCAATGTTCAAAGTGATTTTCCGAAGTTCGATCTGCCTTGCCGCCGTCGCGGCCTCCTCCGCCGCGGCCGCCGACGAAGCGACGACCGCGCACGCCGTCGCCGCCGATGGCGACAGCATCATCGTCACCGCAACGCGCGCGCCGCTGACGCTCGACGAGGTGCCCTCGTCGATCGCGGTGCTCGACAAGGAAGCGATCGACCGCGCGCAGGACATCGGCGTGACCGAACTCCTGCTCCGCACGCCGGGCATCAGCATCTCGCGCAACGGCGGGTACGGCACGTCGACCTCGCTGCGTATCCGCGGCGCCGAATCCGAGCATAGCGTCGTCGTCATCGACGGGGTGAAGCTCAACGACCCGTCCTCGACCGGCGGCGGCTTCAACTTCACCAATTTGCTCGCGGGCGACATTTCGCGCATCGAGGTGCTGCGCGGGCCGCAGTCGATCCTGTGGGGCAGCCAGGCGATCGGCGGCGTGGTCAATGTCGTGACCGCCTCGCCCGAAAAGAGCCTCGAAGGCAGCTTCGATCTCGAGGCCGGATCGCGCGAGACGGTGAACGCGCGCGCCGCCATCGGCGGCCGCACTGGCCCCCTGAGCTGGCGCATCGGCGGCCAACGCTTCACCACCGAAGGCATTTCGTCGCACGCCAAGGCGTTCGGCGGGGTCGAGCGCGACGGCTATCGCAACCACAGCGTGTCGGGCCGCGCCGAACTGGCGCTTGCCGACAATGTCAGCGTCGATGTGCGCGGCTATTATTCGAGCGGCCGCGTCGAATTCGACGGGTTCAACGTCGACAGCAACGACTATGGGCTCAACAAGGAGTTCGTCGGCTATGCGGGGCTCAATTTCGACCTCGCGGGCGGGCGCTTCCGCAACCGCGTCGCTTACGCCTATACCGACACCAACCGCGACAATTTCAACCCCGACCGCGCGCGTCCGCAGAGCTTCGAGGCCGACGGCAAGAACAAGCGCTGGGAATATCAGGGCAGCTTCGATTTTACCGACCGCATCACCGCGATCTTCGGGGCGGAGAATGAGCGGTCGGATTTCCGCAGCCGTTCGCCCGCGGCCTCGCTCGCCACGCCGCTGCCCGCCTTCGCGCGCGGCAAGGCCGAGCTGACGAGCGTCTATGGCCAGCTCAGCGTTGAGCCGGTGGACGGCCTCACGCTCAACGGCGGCGTCCGCTACGACGATCACGACAGCTTTGGCAGCCAGACGCTGTTCGCTGCGGGCGGCGTGTGGCGCCTGTCGACCGGTACGGTGCTGCGCGCGAGCTATGGCGAAGGATTCAAGGCGCCGTCACTCTACCAGCAGTTCAGCGAATATGGGAATGTCGGGCTCGACCCCGAAGAGGCGCATGGCTGGGAAGCGGGCATCGAACAATATCTGTTCGACCGCAAATTCGTCGTCGGCGCGACCTGGTTCGACCGCAAGACGAAAAACCAGATCATCTACAACAGCTGTTCGTCGACCACGACCAACCCGATGTGTTTCGTGCCGGGCGACCCGACGACGCGGCGTTTCGGCTATTATTCGAACGTCGCGCGCAGCGAGGCGCACGGCGTCGAAGCCACCGCCGCACTGACCCTCGGCGCGCTGAAGCTCGATGGCAATTACAGCTGGATCGTCGCCGAGGATCGGTCGCCGGGTACCGCCAATTTCGGCAAATGGCTGCCGCGCCGTCCGCGCAACACCGCCAATGCCTCGGCAAGCTATGGCTTCGACTTCGGGCTCGAACTCGGTGCGGCGGTGCGCTGGTCGGGCAAAAGCTATGACAATGCGAGCAACGCCCAGCGGCTCGACGACTATACGCTCGTCGACCTGCGCGCCGAGTTCGCGCTGTCGGACGAAGTGAAGCTCTTCGCGCGCGCCGAGAATATCTTCGACGAGCAATATATGACCGCGTTCCGCTATGGCTCGCTCGGCCGCAGCATCTACGCCGGTATCAGGGGGCGCTTCTGATGGCGGTACTGTCGCAGCGCGGCGCGTCGGCGCTCTGGGTGTCGTTGCTGACGGCGGCGAGCACGGTGACGACGCTCGCGCTGGGCTGCGCGACGCCCTTTCCGTCGCTCGCGGCGCTCGCGGCGGTGCATATGCGCCGCCGCGACGGCATCCTGTTGATGCTGCTGGCGTGGGTGGCGAGCCAGTTCGTCGGCTTCTTCCTGCTCGGTTATCCGCGCGACGGAAGCACGCTCGCGTGGGGCGTCGGGCTCGGCACCGCGGCGGTGGGATCTGCGCTCGCCAGCCATGCGGCGTTGCAGGCGCTCCCCTACCGTTCGGTCGCGGCGCGGCTCGGCCTCGCCTATGCAGCGGGGTTCTCCGCGTTCAAGGCGATTATCCTCGTCTGGGCGCTCTTCCTCGGCGGGCTGCACACCGCAATGGCGCCCGACCTCCTCGCCGAACAGTTCGTGCGGAACGGCGCGATCCTGATCGGGCTCTACGCCCTGTATCGCGCGCTCGTCGCGATCGGGGTCCCGGCGCCGCCGAAAGCGGCAGCCGCCTGATGCTGACGCGCGTCGACCCGGGTCCGGCGGTTGTGGTGTGCAACACTTGCCGCCACAGCCGCACGTCCCGGGACGACGCGACAGGCGTGCGCGGTGGCGCGCGGCTGGTCGCGGCGCTGAAACAGCTCAAGCAGGACGAACCGCGCTACGCGAGCATCGCGGTGCAGGAAATGGCGTGCCTCTTCGCGTGCCAGGATCATTGCACCGTTCACCTGCGCGCACCCGACAAGGTCGGATATGTCCTTGGTCGGTTCACCGGCGACGAGGCGTCGGCGCGCGCCATTCTCGACTATGCGGTCCACTATGCCGCGAGCGAGCATGGCCGCGTCCCCTTTTCGCTTTGGCCCGAAGGGGTCAAAGGGCATTTCATCACGCGCACCCCGCCACCAGGATTTGTCGCCGAATGACCAGCTTTGCCTCCGCCCATGCCTTCGAACTCGCGCTCGCGAACTTGCGCCAACCCGATGACGCAGCCGCCAGCGACGCACGGACGCGGCAAGGCGAACTGACCAAACCCGCCGGCTCGCTGGGACGGCTCGAGGAACTGGCGGTCTTCTTCGCCGGCTGGCAGGGCAAGGCGCGGCCGAAAATTTCCCGCGCGCGCGCGGCGATCTTCGCGGGCAACCATGGCGTCACCGTCCATGGCGTCAGCGCCTTTCCGCCGAGCGTCACCGCGCAGATGGTCGCCAATTTCGCGGCCGGCGGCGCCGCGATCAACGCGCTGTCGGACGCCGCGGGGCTGGAGCTTTCCGTCGTTGCGCTCGACCTCGACCGGCCGACCGCCGATTTCACCGTCGATGCGGCGATGAGCGAGGCCGAATGCCTCGACGCGCTGAACCGCGGCGCCGCGGTCGTCGACGCCGACCTCGACCTCATCGTGCTGGGCGAGATGGGCATCGGCAATTCGACCGCCGCCGCCGCGCTCTGCGCGCGCAGCCTTGGCGGCAGCGCGGCCGATTGGGCGGGGCCGGGCACGGGGATCGACGGCCATGGCGTCGCGCGCAAGGCGGTGGTGATCGACCGGGCGATTGCTTTCCACGCGGACGCCCCACGCACGGCGTTCGAGACGCTACGCCGCGTCGGCGGACGCGAGATCGCCGCGATCGCGGGCGCGATCCTGCGCGCGCGCCAGCTCCGCATTCCGGTGCTGCTCGACGGCTTCATCTGCACCTCGGCGATCGCACCCCTCGCCGCCGACAATCCCGCGATCGCCGATCATTGCCTCGCGGGTCATTGCTCGGCCGAACCGGGGCACAAGCGCCTGCTGGGTCGGCTCGGCCTCGACCCGCTGCTGGCGCTCGACATGCGGCTCGGCGAAGGCAGCGGCGCGGCAGTCGCCACGAACATCGTCCGCAGCGCGCTCGCCGCGCACGACAGGATGGCGACTTTCGCCGAGGCTGCGGTTTCGGCATCGCTGTGAGCGGCTTCGCGCTCCACCTGCTGCGGCACGGCGCGCCCGAAACCCCGGGACTGTTGATGGGCCGCACCGACGGGGTCCCGACGGCCGACGGCATCGCGGCCTGCGTCACACAAGCCGCCGATCTCGGCATCGAAAAACTCGTCGCCTCGGATCTTCGGCGCAGCCGCGCGGCCGGCGAAGCGATCGGCGCCGCGACGGGCGTCGCGCTTTCGGTCGATCCGCGCTGGCGCGAACTCGATTTCGGCGACTGGGACGGCAAGGCGGCGAGCACGCTCGACTCCGGCGCGCTCAGCCGCTTCTGGGACGATCCCGACGCAAACCCGCCGCCGGGCGGCGAGCGCTGGTCGGCGCTCACCGCGCGCATCTCCGCCGCCATCGCCGACCTATCTCCCCTCCCCACCCTCATCGTCACCCATGGCGGCGCGATGCGTGCCGCGCTCCACATGCTGTGCGGGTTCGACCAGCGCCAGCTTTGGGCGTTCGACCTCCCTTATGCGTCGCTGCTTTCGCTCCGTGTCTGGCCGGGCGAACGGCCGGGCGCGCAGATTGCGGGGCTCTATCCATGAAGGGCCTCATCGTCGCGATTCAGTTTCTGACGCGCCTGCCGACGCCGCGCTTGACGGTGTCGAGCGACGAGTTCGCGGCGTCGATGCGCTGGTTTCCCGCCGTCGGGCTGATCGTCGGCGCGCTCGTCGCCGGCGCGGGCTGGGCGGGCGCGCGGATCGATCCATGGACGGGCGCGCTCACTGCGCTCGTCCTGTGGGTCGCGGTCACCGGCGCGCTCCACCTCGACGGGCTTGGCGATATCGCTGACGCAAGCGGCGCGGCGCATAAGGACCGCGAGCGGCTGCTCACGGTTCTCGGCGACCCGCATGCCGGAAGCTTCGCGGTGGTAGCGATTGCGCTGCAGCTGATGGCCAAGCTCGTGCTGCTCCACGCGCTGCTCGACCGGCAGGCATTCGTCGCCATCGCGCTCATACCCTTTGCCGCGCGGATCGGCCCGCTCGTCTGGTCGCGCGCGCTTCCCGACCTCCACGCCGGGCTCGGCTCGCGATTCCGCAACGCCGTGCGCCCGCTCGATTTCCTGATCTGGGGCCTCGCGCTCATCGCAGCAGCATGGGCTTCGCCGTCGCTGCTCGTCGCGCCGCTCGTTTTCCTCCTCTGGGGCTGGTGGCTCTCGCGCAAGATCGGCGGGATTTCGGGCGACGGGCACGGCGCGGGGATCGAGATCGGCGAAAGCCTGCTGCTCGCCGCGGCGTTGCTGCTGGCGCATCTCGCATGAGTAACCCCTGGACCTGGCACGGTGGGGGGCTCGAAGCCGCGAAACATCGTTTCGGCGGTGATAACTGGATCGACCTGTCGACGGGGATCAACCCGCACCCCTGGCCGGATGCCGCGAGCATGGAATTCGACTGGCAGCGACTGCCCGACACGCAGGATCTCGCGCGGCTCGAAGCCGTTGCTGCCGGCCATTTCGGCGTCGATGCGCGCCACGTCTGCGCGGTGCCGGGGACCGAGATCGGGCTGCGGCTCGTCGGTGCGCTGGTCGATGGACCCGCGCAACATGTCGCCCCCGGCTATCGCACGCATGGTGCGATGGTCGCGGGTAGCGCGGCGGTCACCTGGCCCGACGCAGGTGATCCCGCGGGCCACCTGATCCTCGCCAATCCGAATAATCCCGACGGCCGCGCCCTCGCCGCCGGCGCGATGCACGACCTGCTCGAACGCCGCACCGGCTGGCTGCTGGTGGATGAAGCCTTTGCCGACGCCGACCCGGCATCGAGCATCGCGGCGTCGGTGGGCGACACTCGGCGGCTCGTGGTCTTCCGCTCGTTCGGCAAATTCTTCGGCCTTGCCGGGGTACGGCTCGGCTTCGTCCTCGCCCCTTCGGCTCTTGTCGCGGCGCTGCGCGAGCGGCTGGGGGCGTGGCCCTTGTCGGCAGCGGCGATCGCGATCGGCACCGCTGCCTATGCCGACGCCGGCTGGATCGCTGCGGCGCGGCAGCGCCTTGGCGAAGACGCGGCAGCACTCGACACAATGATGGTTCGCCGGGGCCATCGTCCGGTGGGCGCCTGCCCGCTCTTTCGCCTGATCGAGGTCGACGATGCGCATGCGCTGTTCGAGCGGCTCGCCCGGCGCGCGATCCTGACCCGTCCCTTCGCCGACCAGCCGCGCTGGCTGCGCCTCGGCCTTCCGGCCGATGCCGATGCGCTGGCCCGCCTCGACGCGGCGCTCGCCGATGGCTGAACCCGTCGCGCTTACCGCGCTCGCGCTCGACGCGGCGTTCGGATGGCCGAGGCGCTTCTACGAACGCTTCGGCCATCCGGTCGGGCTGTTCGCGCGCATCATCGGCGCTTGCGAAGCGCGGTGGAACCGGCACGAATATCGCTTCGCGGCGCGGCGCGCGCTCGGTATCGTGACCCTGCTCATCCTGCTTCTCGTCGCGGCGGGTCTGGGCTGGACCGCGCAATATCTGCTGCTCGCCGCCTTCGGCGCGTGGGGCTGGATCGGTGTCGCGATCCTCGCCTGGCCTGCGCTCGCGCAGCGCAGCCTGTTCGACCATGTCCGCGCGGTCGTGGAGCGGATCGACGCAGGGGACCTGCCGGGCGCGCGGTCCGCCGTCGGCATGATCGTCGGCCGCGACACCGCGACGCTCGCCGAAGCCGGCGTGGCGCGCGCGGCGATCGAAAGCCTCGCCGAAAGCTTTTGCGACGGCGTCGCGGCGCCGCTGTTCTGGCTCCTCCTCCTCGGCCTGCCCGGCGTCTGGGCCTATAAGGCGGCGAACACCGCCGACAGCCTGATCGGCCACCGCGAAGAGCGCTGGCGCGCCTTCGGCTGGCCCGCCGCGCGGACCGACGATTTCGCCAACTGGATTCCGGCGCGGCTGTCGGGCGCGTTGATCTGCCTCGCGGGCGGGCGCGGGTGGCGCATCCTGTGGCGCGACGCGCGCAAACATGCTTCGCCCAACGCGGGCTGGCCCGAGGCAGCGATGGCGGGCGCGCTGGGGCTTCGGCTCGCGGGGCCGATCGCCTATGACGGGGTGATGCACGACAAGCCTTGGATCGGAGACGGCGGCAGCGACGCGGGCGGCGAGGAAATCGACCGCGCGCTCGCCGTCTATGTGCGCGCCTGCCTGCTCCTGTGGCTGATCGCGGGAGCCGCGCTGTGGCTGCGCTGATGCTACAGGGCACCGGGTCCGACGTCGGCAAGTCGGTGCTCGTCGCCGCGCTGTGCCGCGCACTGACCCATCGCGGCCTTCGCGTCCGGCCGTTCAAGCCGCAGAATATGTCGAACAATGCCGCGGTCACCGTCGACGGCGGCGAAATCGGGCGCGCGCAGGCGCTGCAGGCGATCGCGTGCCGGACGGAGCCGCACAGCGACGTGAACCCGGTGCTGCTGAAACCGCAGGCCGACCGCACCTCGCAGCTCATCGTCCACGGCCGCGTGCGCGGCACGCTCGGCAGCGGCAATTTCCGCGAAGCACGCGGCGCGCTGATGACCGAAGTGCTCGAAAGCTATCACCGGCTGCGCGCGGAATGCGACATTATGATCGTCGAGGGCGCGGGGTCGCCCGCCGAGATCAATTTGCGCGCGGGCGATATCGCGAACATGGGCTTCGCGCGCGCCGCGAACGTCCCCGTCATATTGATCGGCGATATCGACCGCGGCGGCGTGATCGCCTCGCTCGTCGGGACGCGCGCGGTGATCGATACGCAAGACGCCGCGATGATCCGCGGCTTCCTGATCAACAAGTTCCGCGGCGACCCCGCGCTGTTCGACGACGGTTATCGCGCGATCGAGGCGCGCAGCGGCTGGCCCGGCTTCGGCGTCATCCCCTGGCTGAAGGCCGCCGCGCGCCTGCCGAGCGAGGATGCGGTGATCCTCGAACGCCCCGCCGACCCGCGCGAGGGGCGCAAGCTGATCGCCTGCCCTATCGTGCCGCGCATCTCGAATTTCGACGATCTCGACCCGCTGAAGCTCGAACCCGGGGTCGAACTGATGATGGTGCCGCCGGGCCGGCCGATCCCTGCCGAGGCCGCAGTCGTCGTCCTGCCGGGTTCGAAAGCGACGATCGCCGACATGGCGGCGCTCCGCGCCGAAGGCTGGGATATCGACATCCTCGCGCATCATCGGCGCGGCGGCCTGATCGTGGGCCTCTGCGGCGGGTACCAGATGCTCGGTCGACGGATCGCCGATCCGCTCGGACTCGAAGGCGCGCCAGCCGAGATCGACGGCCTCGGCCTGCTCGACGTCGAAACGACGCTCTCACCGGCAAAGACGCTGCGCCATGTGCGCGGCACCGCGCTCGGTGCGGCGATGGAGGGATATGAAATGCATATGGGCGAAACCACGGGCCCAGGCATCGAGCGGTCTTTCGCGCGGCTCGACGACGGCACGCACGACGGCGCGATCGATCCGGGCGGCCATGTGTTCGGATCTTATCTGCACGGCCTGTTCGCATCGTCCGGCATGCGGCGCGCGATGCTCGCGCGGATCGGCGTCGCGGGCGGCGGGCGCGACTATGCCGCCGACGTCGATGCCGCGCTCGATGCGATCGCCGCCGAATTCGCCGAACATGCCGACATCGACGGGCTGCTGCGGGTCGCGGAGGCGGGCGCATGACCGCGCTGTTCGTGATCGGCGGCGCGCGGTCAGGGAAGAGCCGCTATGCGCAAGCCCGCGCCGAGGCCATGGGGGGAAGCCTCGTCTTCGTCGCGACCGCCGAAGCGTTCGACGACGAGATGCACGCGCGCATTGCGCAGCACCGCGCCGACCGCGACGCGCGCTGGCGCACCGTCGAGGCGCCGCGCGACCTCGCCGCCGCGATCGGTGCGCTGGACGATGGCCGGGCGGTGGTGCTCGTCGATTGCCTCACGCTCTGGACGTCGAACCTGTTGCTCGCCGATGCCGACATCCCCGCTGCGGCGGCCGAACTCTGCGCCGCGATCGGCCGTTTCAAGGGATCGCTGATCCTCGTCGCCAATGAAGTCGGGCTGGGCATCGTCCCCGACAATGCGCTCGCCCGGCAGTTCCGCGATGCGGCGGGACAGCTCAACCAGGCGGTCGCCGCATCGGCGGACGAAGTCGTGCTGCTCACCGCCGGGCTCCCCCTCACGCTCAAGGCGCGGGAAGCTTGACCTCGGGCAAGGCGGCGAGTTCGGCCTTGGTCATCGTCGTCGACAGGTCGGTGTCATCGCCGCGCACGAGCGTCTTGAGACCCGCGACCGGGACATGGACGAAGCGGTCGGGATGGCTGTCCTCGATTTCGACCAGCAGCCGGTCGACCGTGCCGCCCGCATCCCTGACCACCGCGGCGACGTCGCCCAGTTCGGTGCCGTCGCTGCCGATCAGTTCGGCATCGAGGAGCTGCGCTTCGCTGAGGCCGAGGGCTACGGGAGCGGGCCCCGCGGCGATCGCACTCTTCTCGGCGGTGCGCTCCATCTTGTCCTCGGCGGCATCATTCTTGTCGGTACACGCCGCGACGAGCGCCAGCGGCACGAGCGGGAGAAAGAGATTTCGCATCCTGTTTTCCTTTCACAATCACCGGGTCAACGTGCGACCCCAAAGGTGGTTGCCCGCCGGAAGACCCCGATTTCGCGGGATCGATCGATGCATCCCCGCCTATCGGGCGTGTCGCGCGATCTTGCAGCTGATCCGCGCCGCCTTCGCCTTCATCACAAGCTGCCGGCCCGCGTCGCGTTCGACGGCGACGAAGGGACGCCACGACGACGCCCCCGGCGCCACCGCGACGAGATGCACACGGCCTCCGGTGTCGCGCAGCACGATTGCGGGCGGGTAGCGCTCGACCGTCAGATCTTCAGCACCGCCCGCGCCGCTGCACTGCGCCTTCGCGGCGTTCGCCGCGCCGGGACCGCGAAGCACCCGCAATATCGCAAGGCGCTCGGCAAAGGCACCGGCGACACAGGCGCGTCCGTCGGACTGGAACGCACAAAGCGCGCGGCGCCGCACCCAGTCCGCCTGCGGCTCGATCCGGTCGGGGTCGAACCCGGCGAACGACACCCGCGACAACAAGCCGTTCATCTCGCTATTGGCCGCGCCGAGGTCGCGATCGTCGCAGATCATCGTGTCGATCGCATAGACGGGGCGCGCGCAATCGATGACCGGTTGGTCGGGCGGCGGCGGCACCGCCGCGGGCTGCCCATACGCCGGCAACGCCACCAGCAAAGTCAGCGCGAGGCCGGCGATGCGCGGCGCGCGCGTCATTTCGCTTCTTCGCTCGCGAGCACCGTCAGCTTGCCGCCGGTGGAGGCGGGCAGCACGGGCGCCTGCGTCACCAGCATCGTCGTCCCCGGCACAACCACCCCTAGCACCGCCTTGCGAAAGGCTTCGGGAATCCGCGCCTTGCCCGCGATGCTCATGTCGAGCGGCCGCCCCTGATCGCCGTCGTGCCCCGGGACGGCGACATAGGCCCAATGGCCCTCGGCACCGCCCGCGCCCGCGATATAGGTCAGCACATGCGTCTCGAAATTCTGGTCGGGCAGTTCGACGCGCGCGCGGCCGATCTCGATCCCGTTGCGCATCACGATCGCGCGCCCGTCGCTGCGCGACAGGATGATCGTCAATGGCCCGGTCGGCGACAATTCGGGTTGCCAGCGATAGCTTTCGTCGGCGGCGAGCGGCATATGGGTCCCGCGCCGGTCGCCCGCCGGGCTGAAGACACCCGCCGAAGCCCCGCCGATCGGTTCACCCGCGCGTCCGCTGACGATCACCGTCCCGCCGAGCTGGGTCGTCGCGAACAGAAGTTTGGAAAATTCGAGCGGCAGGTGCACGCAGCCGTGGCTTTCGGGATAGCCCGGCAGGCCGCCGGCATGGAGCGCGACCCCGTCCCACGTCAGCCGTTCCTGATAGGGCATCGGCGCGTCATTATATTTGCTCGACCGATGGTGTGGGTCCTTCTGGAGGATCGTGAACACCCCCGTCGGGGTTTCGTGTCCCGGCTTCCCGCTCGATACCGTCGAGACGCCGATCCGCACGCCGTTGCGATAGACGGTCGCGACCTGCCCCGACAGGTCGACGACGACGAGGACCGGGCCCTTGGGCGAAATTTCGGGCGCCCACACCCACTGACCGGGTTGCAGCCGGCCGGCCTCGCGCGCCAGTTCGACCGCAGACGTCGTATGCGCGCCCTGCGCGAGCGCGCTCGCGGGGAGAGCGACCGAGAGCGCCAACAGGCCGAACGGGATCAGGTGCAATGCCAAAGAAATCCTCCCCTTAAAGCCCGGGTCCCGCCGAGCGCCGCCACCGCGCGACCAGCTTGCCAATCCCGAGTAGAATCAGCATATTGAGCGCCATCGCGGCGGCCAGCAGGATCATCGTGGCGGCCGTCCCCAGCGTTGGCAAATGCCCGAGCGCGGCGCTCCACGGCAGCGCGAGCAGGATCGCGAACACCCCGCCGAGCGGATCCTGCGCAACGCCGAACCAGCCATATATGCTCGCCGGAACAAGCAGAAGCGCAATCAGGCACAGCAGCGCATAAAGCGCCGCGAGCACGCGAAAGACGATCACCTCACGCCGATCGTCAGCGTGTAATTGGCGGTCTCGTTCCGGCGTGCGGCGTTGCGCATCAGATAGACGCGCACCTTGTAATCGCCGCTCGACGGGATCTGGACGCTGGCACGGTTGCCGTCGGTCGACCCGGTGAACATCGCGGCGTCGGCACCCGGCGCGATGATGTTGAAATAAGCCGACGCATTGCTCGTCGTCAGCGACACCGTCATCGTCTGTCCCGCCCGCACGCCGAGCGCATAGTCGACCGTCTGATAGCCTTTGATCGACGCCTTGATCGCCTTCGACGAAGCGCCCTTGGCAAACTGGACGCGCTCGGTGCGGATCGGCGCCTGCGCCAGCGACGGCACGGCTAGCGCGGCAACCAGGACAGCGGTCATCAAGGTCTTCCTCATCACCTTTTCTCCTCACATCAGGGACCGGCAGTTCATGCAGTCGGTACGAACAGATTCAGTATAGCTGGGGCCGGGTTTGAACTTGCAACCGGTTTCCATCCATGTATCATTGAATCGAAACTTGCAAAAGCGATGAACAGTGGGAGATAGGGGGCGAAAACATCGCTTTTCCCGGCCTTGTCCGCTGTTCATATGTTGCCCGATCGCGTTTCGAGGAGGACAATGATGACCGTCCGGAAATCCGCTCCCACCCTTCTCGCGGCGTTCGCCATCGCATCCTTGCTGGCTTGCGGGTCGGGCAATCCCGACGCGAAGAAACCCGCGGACGATTTCGCCTGGCCCGCATCGCTTGTCACCGTCGGCGACGGCTATCCGGCCCCCGGCGCGCCGTGCCGCCGCGTCGGTGAATCCGCGGCGACCTCCAATTTCCTCGACGATTCAGCGACGCTCGTGGGCTGCCCCGGCCGCCCCGGCGATCCCGCCGCCAGCGCGATCACGACGATAGCCGGCACGGTCGTGGGCGAGGTCGATGGCGTGACGCTGATTTCGGTCCCGGCCGCGCGCGAGGCCGCGCCCGGCATGACCCCTCCGGTCGCCGCGCCCGCCGGCAAGGTAAGCGACGAGGGGGGCGATGCGCTCGTCGCCGGAACGAACTTCAACGCCACCGGGACCGTGCCATGCGCGCGCAGTGCCGGGCAACCGACCACCGAATGCCGTTTCGGGGTCGTGCGTGCGGCCGACGGCAGCGCGACGGTCACGATCTTCTGGCCGGGCGGCGGACAGCGCGCGATCTTCTTCGACACCGCGGGCAAGCCGACCGGCTTCGACGCCAACCAGGCCGACGGTTCGGCGAAGGCGCAGATCAGATCGCGACGCGATTCCGATCTCAACCTGATTTCGATCGGAACCGAGCGTTACGAGATTCCGGACGTCGTGGTCGTCGGCGACTAGCCGCGATGCCGGGAAGCGAGCCGATGTGCCGGATCATGACACTCTGCGAGTCAAAGCCGCGATCGCGACGAAGGGAGGCCTTGAAACAGGCGGGTAGCCGGTCGGCATGCATGGAAAAACGACGAAAGGTCTGTTAAGGTTAGACAACAGCTTGAGCATATGAACGGGGGAAACCGTCGATGAGTCAAAATGCTGATCCGGGGACGAGAAAAAGGGAACTGCGCCTCTTCCTCTTCATGACCGTAGTGCTGTTTCCGGTGCTCGCGGTACTGACCGTGGCCGCTTACGGCTTCCTCGTCTGGATGTGGCAACTCCTCAACGGCCCGCCGGGGGTGTGACCGGCACGGCGGCCTTTTCGGCGGACCGCCGCGCTTTCCTGCGCGGGCGCGCCGAGGTGCCGTCGCCGCTCCGTCCACCATGGGCGCTCGATGAGGCCCGCTTCGTCGATATCTGCACCGGCTGCGACGATTGCATCACCGCCTGTCCCGAACATGTGCTGGTCCGCGGCGACGGGGGCTATCCGCTCTTCGACCCGCGGCAGGGCGAATGCCTGTTCTGCGAAAAATGCGTCGAGGCGTGCGACACCGGTGCGCTCGACGGCAGATTGTCCGGCCCATGGACGATCAAGGCGGGCATTGCCGCCGCCTGTCTTGCGCACAATGGCGTGACCTGTTTCAGCTGCCGCGATGCGTGCGGCGAGGCGGCGATCCGCTTTCGCCCCGCGGTCGGCGGCGCGCTTCCCGAACTCGATCCCGCACGCTGCACCGGTTGCGGCGCGTGCGTCGGGGTCTGTCCCGTCGCGGCGATTTCGCTGGCGATGCCGGAGGCGCTCGATGGTTGACGAAGTCCATATCGCAAGCTTCATCGTCCACCACCGGCCCGACGCGATCGCCGCGATCGAGCATCTCGCCGCGGCGACGCCCGGCGCCGAGATTGCGGCGCGCGAGGCGGGACGCGCGATCCTGCTCCACGAAGGCGGCGGAACGCGCGAGCTTCTCGCCTGCATGGACGCGGTGCAGGCGCTCGCCGGGGTCGTCGGCGTCAGCCTTGTCTATCATCATGCCGAACCGCGCAGCACGCTCGGCGACATCGTCGAGCCCAGCGCAGAACAGGGGAGCCGTTTATGACGACGCGCCGTGATTTCATCCGGGCCAGCGCGGTGGGGGCCGCGGCATCGGCCGCCGGCATCGCGGTTCCCGCGAGCTTCGCCGAAACGGCGACGACCGCGGCGCCGGCCGACGTCAAATGGTCGAAAGCGCCGTGCCGTTTCTGCGGCACTGGCTGCGGGGTGCAGGTCGCGGTGCAGGCGGGGCGTGTCGTCGCGACGCACGGCGATGCCGATGCCGAGGTCAATCGCGGGCTCAACTGCGTGAAGGGCTATTTCCTTTCGAAGATCATGTACGGCACCGACCGGCTGACCACCCCTCTGCTGCGCAAGAAGGACGGCCAGTTTTCCAAGGATGGCGATTTCGAACCGGTGAGCTGGGACGAAGCGTTCGACGTCATGGCGGCACAGTTCAAGCGCGTGCTGAAGGCGAAGGGCGGGACCGGGATCGGCATGGCGGGGTCGGGCCAGTGGACCGTCTGGGAAGGCTATGCCGCGAACAAGCTGATGAAGGCGGGGTTCCGGTCGAACCATATCGACCCCAATGCACGGCACTGCATGGCGTCGGCGGTCACCGGCTTCATGCGTACCTTCGGCATGGACGAACCGATGGGCTGCTATGACGATTTCGAGGCCGCCGATGCGTTCGTGCTCTGGGGCTCGAACATGGCGGAGATGCACCCGATATTGTGGACGCGCGTCACCGACCGGCGGCTGTCGCACGACCATGTGAAGGTCGCGGTGCTGTCGACTTTCGAACATCGCAGCTTCGACCTTGCCGACATCCCGATCATCTTCAAACCGCAGACCGACCTCGCGATCCTGAACTATATTGCGAACCACATCATCCAGTCGGGCAAGGTCAACGAGGATTTCGTGCGCAAGCATGTGAGCTTCAAGCGCGGCAACGACGATATCGGCTATGGCCTCCGCCCCGACAATCCGCTCGAGCTGAAGGCCAGGAATGCGAAGGATGCGGGCGGCAGCACCCCAATCGATTTCGACGCCTTCAAGGAATTCGTCGAGCCCTATACGCTCGACTATGCCGCCGAGCTGAGCGGGGTCGAGAAAGGCTTTCTGAAGCACCTCGCCGAACTCTACGCCGACCCCAAGGTCAAGGTGATGTCGCTGTGGACGATGGGCTTCAACCAGCACACCCGCGGCACCTGGGCCAATAACATGGTCTATAATATCCACCTCCTGACCGGGAAGATCGCGACGCCGGGGAACAGCCCCTTCTCGCTCACCGGCCAGCCATCGGCGTGCGGCACCGCGCGCGAGGTCGGCACTTTCTCGCACCGCCTGCCCGCCGACCTCGTCGTAACCAACCCCGAGCACCGCAAGCATGCAGAGGAAATCTGGAAGCTCCCCGACGGGCTGATCGTCGACAAGGTCGGCTATCATATCGTCGAGCAGAACCGGATGCTGAAGGACGGCAAGCTCAATGCCTATTGGGTGATGGCGAACAACAATATGCAGGCGGCGGCGAACCTCGGGAACGAGGGCTATCCGGGCTATCGCAACCCCGACAATTTCATCGTCGTGTCGGACCCCTATCCCACCGTCACCGCGCAGGCGGCCGACCTGATCCTGCCCACCGCGATGTGGGTCGAAAAGGAAGGCGCCTATGGCAACGCCGAGCGGCGCACGCAATTCTGGCACCAACTCGTCAAGGCGCCGGGCGAGGCGCGATCGGACCTGTGGCAGCTCATGGAATTTTCCAAACGCTTCACCACCGACGAATGCTGGCCCGCCGAGCTGCTCGCCGCCAACCCCGCGTACAAGGGCAAGACTTTGTTCGAGGTGCTCTATCGCAACGGCAAGGTCGATCGCTTCGCACCGGGCGAGGTCGAAGCGGGCTATGCGAATGACGAGGCGGCGGCGTTCGGCTTTTACCCGCAAAAGGGCCTGTTCGAGGAATATGCCGAATTCGGGCGCGGCCACGGTCACGACCTCGCCCCCTTCGATGAATATCACAAGGCGCGCGGACTGCGCTGGCCGGTGGTGAACGGCAAGGAGACGCGCTGGCGCTACAAGGAAGGCACCGACCCCTATGTGAAGCCGGGAAGCGACTGGCAGTTTTACGGCAACAAGGACGGGCGCGCGGTGATCTGGGCCTTGCCTTATGAACCGCCGGCGGAATCGCCCGATACCGATTATGATCTGTGGCTCGCGACCGGGCGCGTGCTCGAACATTGGCATTCGGGGTCGATGACGATGCGCGTTCCCGAACTCTACAAGGCTTTCCCCTCGGCGGTCGTCTTCATGAATCCCGACGACGCCAAGGCGCGCGGGCTGAAACGCGGCGACGAGGTCAAGGTGATCTCGCGGCGCGGCGAGATGCGCAGCCGGGTCGAGACGCGCGGGCGCAACCGCGTACCGTCGGGGCTGGTCTTCGTCCCCTGGTTCGACGCCGCGCAGCTCATCAACAAGACGACGCTCGATGCGACCTGCCCGATTTCCAAGCAGACCGACTTCAAGAAATGCGCGGTCAAGGTGGTGATGGCATGAGGGGGCTTCTGATCCGCGCGCTGTTGCCGCTGGTCGCCGCCGCAAGCCTCGCCGCGTGCGGGTCGAAGCATGAGGAAACGCCGCGCAAGGCACCGAGCGCCCCGGTGGTCATCACGAATGCCGGGCAACAAATCGATGCGATCCGCCGCGGCGTCCCGATCGACAAGGAAGCCTCGCCGCTGCCGATGGCGCGCGTCGAGAATTTCGACCGCGTCCGCCCGGTGAATTACGAAATGCAGCCACCGACGATCCCGCACGCGATCGACAATTACCAGCTCACCGTGAACACCAACCGCTGCATGCTGTGCCACACGCGGTCGAACGCGAAGAAATTCCAGGCGCCGCCGGTCAGCGACGCGCATTATCTGACGCGCGACGGCAAGGTGCTCGAGGAGATTTCGTCGCGCCGTTATTTCTGCGTCCAGTGCCACGTCGTCCAGACCGACGCCGAGCCGCTGGTCGCGAACCGGTTCGAGGGCCTCAACACCACATTGGCGAAGGAGGAGAAGCAATGATCGGGGGGCGGCTTCGCACGATCTGGCTGCGCGTCTGGGGCTGGATCAAACCCTTCTGGACCACGGTGTGGCGGCCCAGCCTGCATTTCAGCATGGGGTTCCTGACGCTCGGGGGCTTCATCGCCGGGATCATCTTCTGGGGCGGTTTCAACACCGCGATGGAGGCGACCAATACCGAGGCATTTTGCACCAGCTGCCACGAAATGAACGACAATGTCTTCGCCGAGCTCAAGACGACGATCCACTACAACAACCGGTCGGGCGTGCGCGCGGTCTGTTCGGACTGCCATGTCCCGCACAATTGGACCGACAAGATGGGCCGCAAGATGCAGGCGTCGAAAGAAGTATGGGGCAAGATTTTCGGGTCGATCGAATCGCGCGAGAAGTTCCTCGATAAACGGCTCGAACTCGCCAAGCATGAGTGGGCGCGCCTGAAGGCGAATGATTCGCTCGAATGCCGCAACTGCCATCAATATGATTCGATGGACCTCACCCGCCAGTCGCCGCGCGCCGGGCAGATCCACCAGCAATATCTGGGGACGGGCCAGAAAACATGCATCGATTGCCACAAGGGCATCGCGCATCACTTGCCCAATATGAAGGGCATCCCGCAAGGCTGAGCCGGAGCCCATCTCCGTCGGACATCGGCCTTGCCGGACGCTTCGACCAAGCGGCGCGGTTTCGCGCGTTGCCGCGGCGAGACCAGCGGGTTGCAGGACGCACGGACGAGCAAGCCGCCACTCGGGCATCATTTCAGGAAAACGATGGAAAATCTGGAGCGGGCGAAGGGATTCGAACCCTCGACCCCAACCTTGGCAAG